>VTLG01014735.1_pt1 | contig 29018 bp, 25 predicted proteins | sample 4694571 | NCBI WGS metagenome assembly VTLG01 (sample SAMN12604809, study PRJNA352737) | marine metagenome | biome: ENVO:00000447; feature: ENVO:00000209|ENVO:00000569|ENVO:01000036; material: ENVO:00002151; isolation source: viral sequences binned using virsorter ...
GTACATATTTAGAGATACAGAAGACTGGTCCGGACACGCAGGAAATACATTTAGAAAGCTCGTTCCTGTTCCAGATATTCCAATTCAACGATGGGGACAAGGTTCCATAGAGGTAGAAGGTGAAGGAAGCGTAGAAGACGCTGTAGTGTTGTATAACTGGAGGTACGACACTTGTTTTGATCCTCAAAGTGATCCAAACTGCCCCGGATATAAACCTCCCGTTCCTGAAGAAACAATAGATGTTATGGAGTATATAAAAGATCCTTTAGAGGACGAATATATACAACAAGAATTAGAAAGAGAAACACCTTCTGAGACCGAAGAAGAAGAGGAAGAAAGAAAAAGGTTTCAGGAGAAATTAGAGCAGCTCGATAGAGTAGAGAAGTTACTTGGAGGAATCAATACCTCTCTTGTGAATGCAAATGCAAAACTAAAGCATGATCAATTGATGGCATTAAGTACTCTTCCAGTAGTCTACTATAAGGTGTTAGAAGGGAGAAGTTATGGCGATACTCTTCAATACCCCGAGCAGACGGTTCCTGATAACCGAAGAGGGTTAAGAGTTGGACTAGCTCAAGAGCTGCTGCATCAAGAGATGGTAGAATCTCAATATTCTAACTAAGGAGAATTACATTGCGAAAGAGTATAATCGGTTCAATCTTATTGTGCGGATCAGTATTTGCCTTTGCTGAGGACGTTCCTATTGAAGGAACAGTTGAATCTAAATGTGTTGTGACTTCCGATACTTCGGGAGTTTATGGAAACCCGAATCCGTACACTCTAAGTACAACGCCCGCAAAGGGCGGGGTTCACCCAGTCGTTAGGTACGACGTAGTCGTGGAAAACTACTATAAAGCAATCATCGAGTATCCAGATGCTTTTAGTAGCAGCCCCGGATTGGATGACACTCTTACCTGGACCGGGACGGTAATGGTAGATCAGCATACAGATGCTAATATGTCAGATTATGACAGTGAGAAAATAACGTATAGCAATGTGACGGAAGTAACTCTTGACCACGCAGGAAGCACTTGGTTTAGAGTCGAAAATGAAGTAGAGTATGGCGGAGGTACTGGGGCGGAGAAGTCGCTTCCCGCAGGCAACTATACGGGTATAGTGACGGCAGAATGTATCGCGCTTTAATACTTTTTCTGCTCGCACTCCCTATTCAAGCTCATCAGTTTACTCCTACTTATCCAGAACTCGAACAATCTTTTGTTCCCGGAGTAAAATATACGAAGCTAAAACTCTACAATAAAAGAAAAGAGATAGAGTTTTATGAAATCTCAGTATTTGATATGGACTGGAATACTGTTCCTTTTGCAATTACTGAAAGAGTGCTTAGAGTACCATATTTACAAACAAAAGAGATAGAAGTATATTTAAAAGAGAAAGACTCAAATAAATCTCTTTATATTTGTTCCAAGTCAAAACTATTAAAAGGTCAGGGAAGTGTTCCAGCAGTAGCTTCTAGGATTTGTTCTAAAGTAAAAGAGTAATGTCGTGTGAGATATTTATTAGTGCTGGGGTTATTACTGTACGGTTTGAAAGGCTTTGCAGAAACAAGTTCATTAAATCTTAACATCCCAAACACATCAAGAAACTTTCAGCAAGATCAAGTAAGAGCAGGCAATGTTCATTGCTCTCATGCTATAGGTGCGGCCACTAATGTGGAGTTTGGCGTTGTAGGAATACTTAATCAAAGCGATCCTTATAGATATGTAGAATCCCCAGAAAGTTATGATGATAGTTTAGTAAAAGATGTTGGAGTATACGCAAAGATAAACATTCCTATCGGGGCACCGAAAGAAAGACTTAATTGTAATCTTCTCTATAAACTAGAGATCGAAAAGAAGGAATTAGAGCTACAGAAGTTACGCCAAGAAGTTGCTAACTTAAAACAGTTGCAATTTGAGAACTAGGAAGATGCATGGCGGAGATAGAGTTTGCAGGCATAACATTTAAGGGAGGAAGGATTATAGTTCTTCTTACCGCTCTTTCTACTTTAGGAGGAGGCTCTTGGGCAGCGTTTGAATTTTATAAAGACTATATGGACATGAAGGAGGTGATTGAGAATATTGATGTCGACAAAATTCAAGCAAGAAACGATGTAATAGAAACAAAACTAAATGAGGCCATTGACTATTCACGTAGTATAAAAAACGATCTAAGAGATGACTTTAATCGAATGGAAAAGAATGTAGATCGTGTGGAAGATATGGCTCGTGATCAAGATGCTTTAGTTGCCGAGATGATTGATCGTGCAACAGAAAGGTTCGATGCAAAGAGAGACAGTCTGTATAGTGACACAGATCTGAAAATCACTGCACTCGAAGATCGTTTAAGCCAGAAAATCCAAACAGCGCTAGATAACCCTCTAGCTAACTAAGGAGATTGCTATGCCCAAAGGTAAGGGGACCTACGGTTCTACTGTAGGACGTCCTAAGAAGAAAAAGAAGCGTAAAAGCCGAAAGAAAAAGGCTATGTGTAAATGATCGCATGGCCAAGGAGAGAGGAAATGCAGGATCAAGAACGACAAGTAGTTTTAGAAACTGAATTTAAGTGTTTACATTTTAGCTTAGGATCAGGAGATAGCTGTCCTCACTGTGCCTGCCCCAGTTGCCCTTGTGATTGCGAGTGCGACTGCTGTAACGTGCTGTGACGTGGCGAGGAAAAAGAAAACGGACTCCCGCTTAAAACGAGCGGGAGTTTCTGGTTACAATAAACCAAAAAGAACTCCCAAGCACCCCAAAAAATCGCATATTGTAGTAGCGAAGTCTGGGGGTAAGGTTAAAACTATTCGTTTTGGCCAGCAAGGGGTAAAAGGTTCTCCCAAGAAAGAAGGAGAGAGTAAAGCTTACGCTGCTCGACGCAGAGCCTTTAAAGCTCGTCATGCGAAGAATATAGCAAAAGGCAAGATGTCCGCTGCTTACTGGGCAAATAAGGTTAAGTGGTAATGAGTGACGAGAAGACTTTAACTGTAGATAAAGACGCTCTCGAAGGTGCAGACTCTAATTCGGATGGACATGTATCGAAAGATGAATTAGCCCTGCACCTAGAGTACAAAAGAAAAGAACTAGAAGACCAGGACGCTCAACGAGACGCGCAGCGCAGAATGGCCTGGTTTGCTTTGTTCGGTATGTTACTTTATCCTTTTGGTATCTTTCTTACTTCCTTGTTTGGATTAGATAAAGCTGCGGATATTATTGGGGATATTGCTCCCACATACTTCGTAGCAATCTCAGCTTTAGTAGCTGCTTTCTTCGGAGCAGCGGCGTGGTCAGGGAAAAAGAAATGATGGTAAGAATGATTCAATCAGTAAACGAAGTAGCTAATGCTTTTGAATACACCCGAGACGAAGCTCGTTTCGGAAAAATAGATAACTGGTACATTATGAAACAAAAACCGTATAGAGGAGACTGCGAAGACTTCTCTCTTACAGTTTTATACAAAATATGTGGAGAAAGCCTTTTTGTACTGCTGATGCAGCTTCTTCTAGGATCTGCTAAATTGCACTATACAGAATATCATGGCGAAGGACATGCGGTATTACAGTACCGTGGAATGTTTACGGATAATATTCAACAAAAATGGGTTTCTAAAGTAGAGCTTCTCGAAGGAGGGTATACCTTCCCAGAGAAATTTGTGTACTTGTGGGCAGAGTCCTACTGGAAGTTATTTAGAGGGTATTTACATGCGCGTAAGAAGGAAAAATAAAAGAAGCAGAGTAACAATTAAAAGTGCTTCAGCAGCTCAGACCATTGAGCAGTTGGCACTCGCTGCGGAAAAAAGAAGTCTACGAAATGCTGTAGATGAAGAGGACGAAACTCTTACAGAATGGGAACTTTGTCGCAAGTACAGTAAAACGGGGTCCATGGAGCAAGACTAATGGCCGTAGAAGTAAGCAGACTGGATGTACGTCCGGATTATCTTTTAGACTATAATAAGGAGCACAGGTTTCTAAAACTACCTGTAGCGCCTTACTTAGATTTATTAGGTATTGTGCCGCTTCCTTCTCAGGTAGCAATTATAAACGCGATAAATAATCCAAAGTATCGCTTTATAAACGCAGCTATCTCCCGTAGACAAGGAAAGACATATATCGCAAATATTATTGGTCAACTAGTATCTCTAGTTCCCAATTCTAACATATTGATTATGTCTCCCAACTACGCTCTTTCTCAAATCTCTTTCGACTTGCAGAGAACTCTTATAAAGCATTTCGACTTAGAAATTGTGAAAGATAACGCAAAAGATAAAGTAATTGAGCTGTCTAACGGCTCAACTGTTCGCATGGGTTCAGTTAATCAAGTAGACTCTTGTGTAGGTAGGTCTTATGACCTAATCATATTTGATGAGGCTGCCCTTGCGGACGGTAAAGATGCTTTCAATGTAGCACTACGTCCCACTTTGGATAAAGAAAACTCAAAAGCAATTTTTATTTCTACTCCTCGTGGAAAGAATAATTGGTTTGCAGAGTTTTACGAAAGAGGGCATAGCGAGGAGTTTCCGGAGTGGCTGAGTATAAAAGCTACTTATAAAGATAATCCTCGCATGTCTCCTATAGATATTGAAGAAGCTCGTAAGTCTATGTCAGACGCAGAGTTTAGACAAGAGTACGAAGCTGACTTTAATACTTACGAAGGGCAGGTTTGGACTTTCGATTATGAGAACTGTACAGGCTCTTATCAGAGTATGGAAACTCGTAATATGGACGTCTTTGCAGGGCTCGACGTAGGTTATAGAGATCCTACTGCTTTTTGTGTAATTGCGTATGACTGGGACGAAGAAAAGTACTATGTTTTAGATGAGTATATGGACGCAGAGCGAACCACTGAGCAACACGCTTTAGATATTCAGAAGATGATTACAAAGTGGGACATTGACTATATCTATATTGATAGTGCCGCCCAGCAAACTCGTTTTGACTTTGCTCAAAACTACGACATCTCTACCGTAAACGCGAAGAAATCACTATTAGATGGTATCGCACATGTGGAAGGAATAGTAGACAATAATAAGTTACTGATAGATCAAACTTGTGTAGAGTGCCTGGCTTCATTAGACCAGTACCAGTGGGACCCTAATCCCAACCTACTAAAAGAGAAGCCGAAGCACAATAGAGCATCCCACATGGCAGATGCTCTTCGCTATGCTTTGTATTCGTTTGAAACCTCCTCTACAGGCTTTTAATAAGACATGTGAAAAATAGTGTTTGACTTCATACCTTAGACACGATATAATTTGTGAATAGAAAATGGACCTGAAAAGAGATATAATAAAATATATAAGGGACAAGGCAAAGAATAAGTATGAAAAGGGAACAGAGTGTTACATTTGTGGAGCAACAAAACAGTTGGACTTCCACCATTTTCATACTCTGAGTCCACTCGTTCATAGCTATGTGAAGACAAACAAGCTCCTTCCGGAAAACATACTCTCGTTTAGAGAGGACTTTATTCAAGAACACTGGGCAGAGCTTTATGATCATACAGTAACCTTATGTCATGAGCATCATTTAAAGCTCCATAAGATTTATGGCAGAAACCCTCCTCTTAGTACGGCTAAAAAGCAAGAGAAGTGGGTTGAGATTCAAAGAGAAAAGCATGGCATGGTATGATACACTCTTAGGAATTGAACGAAAAGCTCCTCAAGAAGAGGACTTGGAAAAACTCAATCCTATTCAGCAGTACTTCGGCGGTAGCTCTCAAACTTCTCGAGAATACACTCAAAGTTACGAACAGTATTACGAGACTCTCGAAATAGTTAATCGCGCCGTAAATATGGTTGTTGATGACTGCGCGGAGATTCCTTCTACGGTTCTTCCTTCGGCTACTCCTGGAGTAATCAAGGGCTTAAAAAGAGCGAAGATACAAAGGCTTATTAACGAAGAGCCTAACTTCTTTCAGGATATTAACTCCTTTAAGCGTAATTTGCTTACTGATTATATACTGGATGGAAACGTTTTTATCTATTATGACGGTGCACATATTTATCATGTACCCGCAGATAAAGTAACCATTCACATTGATTCAAAGACATATGTAGATCGGTACACGTATAACGACATAGATTACTCTCCTGAAGAGATGATTCATATTAAAGAGAACTCCTTTCACGACATGTATCGAGGAGTTTCTAGGCTGAAGCCTGCTATACGAACAATGCAGCTCATGTCAAATATGAGGCAGTTTCAAGATAACTTCTTCAAGAATGGAGCAGTACCAGGTCTTGTATTAAAAAGCCCGAATACTTTGTCAGAAAAGATTAAAGAGCGAATGATTCAGTCTTGGATTGCTCGCTACAGACCAGATGCAGGTGGACGACGTCCTCTTATTTTGGATGGAGGTGTAGAGGTAGACCAGATTTCCAATGTTAGCTTTAGAGACTTGGATTTTCAGGATGCTATTGCAGAAAATGAGAAAGTTATACTTAAAGCTATTGGCGTACCACCCATACTACTTGACAGCGGTAACAATGCAAATATAAGACCTAACATGCGTCTTTATTACTTGGAAACGGTTATTCCAATTGTTCGTAAAGTAAATTTTGCAATGAGCCGTTTCTTTGGGTTTACCATAGAAGAAGATATTAAACACATTCCTGCTTTGCAGCCGGAGCTTAGAGATCAATCCCAGTATTACACTTCTTTAGTAAATGGTGGCCTCATCTCTCCGAATGAAGCGAGAGAGAATTTAGGTTTTGAGCCAGTTGAAGGTTTTGATGAATTAAGAATTCCTGCAAATATCGCAGGAAGTGCAGTTAATCCGAGTGAAGGTGGAAGGCCTACAGAAGATTCTGATGAGTAACTTGTCGTTCTTTTTTATCGACTTTGTATTACTATCATTTATGTTAACTGTTTGGTTTATTAGGAGAAAGATAAAAAATGGCAATTCGTAGCGGACAGCAAAAAAGACTCGTTCAGGATTTGTCTATGTTTTTTGCGGAGAAGGGTCTCATTCCTTCTCCGAGAGAATATGAAAGAATGCCAGACCGGCCCCGAGCAAGTACTCTAAAAGAAATCAATAGAATTTTGGGGTCCTGGCATACTCTTTTAAATAGAATGGAGAAAGATCACCCTGACCTTTGGGCGATTATCCATAAGCCAGCTGAAGAAGCTTCCCCTTTAGAGAAGCTCTCTGCTGCAAAGAGCTGAGGGTTAATATGACTACAAAAATCTTTAACCTTACTTCCACGTTTAAGTCAGATGTAGCCGAAGACGGTCAGATTAGGATTCGCGGTATGGCAAGTACCGCAGATTTTGACCGCGCTGGAGATTCTATTTCTGCTGAAGCGTGGAGTAAAGGAGGTTTGGATAATTTTTCTAATAATCCAATTATCTTGTTTAACCATGACTATAACCGTCCCATCGGACGAGCTACAAAAGTAACTTCCGTAGATGGTGGTTTGCATTTGGAGGCACGCATTAGTAATGCTGCTAAAGATGTAGCTGAATTGGTTAAAGACGGTGTCCTTGGGGCCTTTTCTGTTGGTTTCCGAGTCAAGGATGCTGATTATGTAAAGGAAACCGACGGATTATTGATTAAGGATGCTGAGTTGTTTGAGGTTTCGGTTGTTTCCGTACCTTGTAATCAAGCAGCAACTTTTTCTTTGGCGAAGTCTTTTGATTCCACTGAGGAATATGAAGAATTCAAGAAAACTTTTACAAGTGTAGATCTAGCCGGTCAGTCTCTGGCTAAGGATGAAAATTCATCTGTAGCTAGTGATACACCGGACGGGGCAGAAATTGCCCATAAGGAGATCAAAATGGACGAACAGTCTAACATTGACTTGGAAGCTTTTGCAAAGAAAGTGGCGGAGGAGACTGCTGCTAAGATTGCAATGAAGCAAGCCGAGCAAAAGGCAACCGAAGAAAAGGCTGCCGAAGTTGAAGCAGAAAAGGCAGCTGAAGAAGCTGCTCAAAAAGCTCAGCAAGAACAAGAAGTTCAGCAAGCTATTTCTGTAGGCGTACAATCAGGTGCAGAGCGCTTGGTGGAAGACGTGCGTAAAGAAATGGAAGCTGATAAGGCCAACATGCAGGAAGTAGTTTCTAAGTATGAAGCCGAGTTGAAAGAGAAGGCTGAAGAAATCGAAGCTATTCGTAATAGCAAGCGTGATTTCTCTTCTCGCAAAGGCAACCTGAAAGATTACTCGAAAGAGCTTCTTCAGGCTCACATTCTTGGTAAAGTTACTCGTAAGGGTTATGATACCGACTTTGCACGTGATGTCTTTGAGAAGGCAGAAGTAACCTACGACGCTACCAGCACGGCTGGCATCGACGTGATGGTTTCTGCGGCGTTTGAAGAAGAAGTACGTCAAGCACAAAAAGTGGCTCCGATTTTCCGTGAGCTGCAAGTCGCTTCAGGCGCAACGGTACTGCCGATCGCTCCTGATACCGAAGCTGCTAACTTCAGTTCAGCAGGTGCGGAAACGGCTGCTAATAACCTCGAAGAGGCAGGCGCGTCTGATAATAACTACAACGTTAATCGCGTTGTACTTCAGGCTCACCGCTTGATCTCTAGCACCTTCATCACCAATGATACGGATGAGCAAGTAGTTGTTGCACTTCTTCCGATCATTCAGTCTGCTCTCGCACGTGCTCACGCTATTGCGATTGATTCGGCAATTCTGGTTGGTGCAAGTGCTGGTAGTATTTCTACGGGTCTTGTTGGTGAAAATGGCACGGACAACACGAGTGGTTTTGCAACGGCTTCGGCCACGACCGCTCTTGATGCTTCCGGCTCTGGCGAAGTAACCCCGGCAAACCTTCTCGGTATGCGTAAAGAGATGGGCAAGTATGGTATGGATCCTTCTCGCGTCGCTTACATCGTTCCTAACGATGTATACTACGAGTTGATTGATGCCTCTGGCTTCACCGACGTACAAGAAGTCGGCAACGATATCGCCACGAAACTGGTTGGTGTTGTTGGTAGCGTCTACGGTTCGCCCGTAATTGCTACGGATCGCCTTGCCAACAACCTGGCATCTTCAGGCTCCCCCACCACGACAGCAGCCCTGGCTGTGAACGTGGATAACTATGTAATTCCCCGCCTTCGCGGTGTTTCTATCGAAACGGATTATATCGTTAAAGAACAGCGTAATGTCATTGTCGCTTCCCAGTCTCTGGGCTTCAATGAGCTTGTTGCCAACTCTGGTAGCAACGTTCCTTCTGTTCGCTGGCCTTACGCATAATTGTAAGCCAATAACGCTGAGGGGCTTCGGCCCCTCAGGGTTTTTACTAATTTACTTATGGCAGATTTAGTCACATTAGCGCAATATAAAGAGGCGGAAGGCATTTCATCTTCTAAGGATGATTTGCGTTTTAATTCTATTGTTCCGTCAGTGAGTGAATTAGTAAAAACTTACTGTGGTAATAGTTTTGTAGACTTTTATTCTTCTAACAAAACAGAAACTTTTACTATTGATTGGGATACTTATGTAGTTCAACTTACAGAAAGTCCTGTCAATAGTGTTGTAAGTGTGCAGGAAAGAGAGACTTATGGAGGCTCCTATGATACACTTACGACATCCGACAGTGAGTACTATTTAGAGTCTAGTACGGATAGTATTCTTCGTACCAACGACAGTGGCAGGTATCAAAACTGGCCCAAAGGCGTAGGCTCCGTAAAAGTAGTTTATACAGGTGGATATAGCGAAGTTCCTGCAGACTTGAAACTTGCTGTGTTCGATCTAATCACATACTACTATAAAGACGAACACAAACAGAGGCAGACTATTGCGGGAGCTACTCTGCAGAATCAAGGATCCTCTTCTCAACGTATGAATGTAGGTTTTCCAGATCATATTAAACGAGTACTGGACTTGTATAAAACTTACTAATGGCTACAAAAGATACAGAGAAGTTTCTAGAACGACTAAACACTTATGTAGGTGAACATGTTCGTTCAAAATTAAACACTTTTTATACTATAGTCACTATGACTAATACTTCTCTTGGGGAGGGCTTCAAGGTAGGATATCAAGATGTTCTAAAAAAGTCTCCGGATTTGCCTGAAATTCCCGATAAGATATTCAAAGAAATAGGCGCTGACGCTCTCGCAAAGGTTAGGGAATACGTCGAAAGGGATAATAGTTGGCCAGTTCTAATGCCCGGTAGTAGGCGCGGTACAAAACTGGTATACGGAGCTAGAAGGGATATTAAAAAAGCTTACACAATAGCTAAGAATGCAGGAGTAGCAGGGGTAAATAAGCACCTAGATTCCGTTGGGTCCAGACGCTTAAAGACTAAACGGGATTACGGGGACACAGATATAGCTGCTAGACAAACAGAAGTAGGAGTTCAAAAGTCTGGTACTCATAGAGCACACCAAGCCACTAGTACGGTCGGGGCTGCTCAACTTTCTGGAGCTATGGAGTTTTTAAGTCGTACAAAAGATTTTGCGGGTTTTGCTACTGCAGAAACTTCGAAAGATCTAATGGAGATATACACAGATATTGCGTTAAAGTTTACTACAACAGGTACTAAATCGGGCGGTGGAATAGTATCTTTGAACGAAAATCAAGGTATAGAAATAAAACTTGGTCCTCGTACGGATAACTTAGCCGGATCTCAGGACACAGACTGGAGAAATTTGAGACCTCTCTTAGAGGATGCTATTAGGGCTTACTTGGCAGAAATTCCTATAGCGGAGAGGTCTGGCTCGAAGTCTATACGAGAAAACGCAGAAGATCAGTCAGAGCATCTGGCTCTTTCTAACATAGTAGGAAAAAATAAAAAAGCAAGAGTTAAAGGGGGTAAGACAAAAAGCTCCAGGAGAAAGCCTTCTTCGGTTGATAATGTTGTTACTAAACCTGCAAAGAATCGTAGAGGATCTTCTAAAAAAGCAGGGACTATTAAAGCTGATAAAGGTCCGGCTGCTGCGCCTCTTGCGCTTTTAGGTATATTGAACCAGCAGCTTCCTGATACAGTACGTAGGAATATGGGGGAGCCCAGACTTGTGAATAGAACAGGCAACTTTGCCAGTTCGGTAAGGGTAACCGACGTAGCAACAACCGCCCAAGGGTTTCCTAGTATTGGCTACACATACGAAAGAGAAAGATACGGAACTTTCGAATTAGGTAACAGACAGGGTTCCGTTCACAGAGATCCTAGAAGACTGATAGATCTGTCAATACGGGAATTGGCGACTCAGTTCGCCCTAGGAAGATTTTATACTAGGAGAGTCTAATGTCAACAGAGAGAACTTATAGCTCTCGACGATTAAATATAGTAGAGGCTCTCGCAGAAAAACTAAAGACAATAGATGGACAAGGAGAGTTTCTTTCTGACGTAAATAATAATGTAGTTCCTAGATTGAAGTTTTGGGACGAAGTCGAAGAGTTTCCTGCCATCCATCTAAACCCAGGCGCAGAGACTCGCCAATATCAAGGAGGGGGCTTTAAGGACAGATTCTTAAGTGTTACAGTAAGAATGTATGTTCAAGAAGAAGATGCACAAGAAGCTCTTGGAAAATTATTAGAGGATGTAGAGACAGTTATAGAAGAAAATTCAAAACTGGAATATTACGACCACAGGGCAGTGGGTCAATCCACTCATCAAATATCAGTTCTCAGTATAAGTACTGACGAAGGAGTTTTGGAACCTCTTGGAGTCGCCGAGATGGAACTGGAGGTTCGATACTAAGTAAACGACTGGCAAGAACAAATGTTCACGTCCAAGTCTTTTCAAGGCTCATAGGAGATAACTATGGCACAACAATTATATTTTAGTCGAGACACTAGAATGTTTGTCCAGTTTCGGAATACTACTGATAATACCGAAGCTACAAATAAACTAGGGGCTGGCGCCGTCTGGGAGATTCCTGTTCTGGATGGGTACAGCTTTTCTCAAACTACGAATACTTCTGAGATTACGCTTGCAGAGATGGAGTCTACCGCAGGTGTATCTCGACGTGGTACTCGTATGTTTACAGACTCTCTTGCTCCTGCAGAGTGGTCTTTTAGCACATACATTCGTCCATTCAAAGCCAAGCCTGGAACTGCTAACACAGGGCTCACTGAAGCGTCTACTGCGAATATTCATGCAGTAGAAGAAGTTCTTTGGGCTAGTATGCTGGGGGCTGACAACTATAGTGCGGGAGTTTTTACTCGACATACTGATTCAAACCCCGCTGTATCAGGTGGTGCTGTGATTACTCCTGACACTTCCAAATCAACAATCGGAATTGCAGAGTCTAACCGAGCAGCTTTGCATACATTCGTACTCTATTTCATGATTGATACAGCGACTAGTGATCCCCTAGTTTATAGGCTTCCGGAAGCCGTTGTGAATGAAGTTAGTGTTGACTTTGACGTTGAGGGTATTGCTATGTTCAACTGGAGCGGATTTGCTAAAGAAATTCAAGACGTATCTGGTAATGTCAATGTGCACTCGGCTATGCCTGCTCGCGCTCATAATATTAATGGTAGTGGCGGGTCCCGAGACGGAAGCGATCTAGTTCAGGGAGACATCTCTATTCGTACGGATCAGAGTAGGAGTTTTAATATAGTAAATAATGACAGTAGCACTGTTACGGCCACTCGAGCCATTGACGAAGCTACTACGAGTACTAAGAACTTTATTCGAAATCGTCTTACTACGGTCGAGGTCGAGGCAGCTACTGCTACGGATAAGGTTGCGGGCACATTTCCCGGAGCCTATGCCGGGATCAAAGGTTTTAATGTTTCTACAGAGGTATTTACCGTTACAGACGACCAGACCCACGGGTTTAGCACAGGAGATCAGGTATATATTACAGGTATGGAGGGCCAAACTGCTTTTAATGGTACCCATCACTTTGTACGGGTAGGTTCAAATCAAGCAGGTACAACTAACCCTACTACTACGTTTAGGTTATTTAGTACCAAGGCGGCTGCAGAAGATCTTACCTCTGATGCTAATCTAGTATCTGGAACCGCTGACGCTCATACAGCTAATACTGGAACTGTAGCAAGTGGTAAGTACAGTCTGGTTCTTACGGGCGGCGCGTTCACAATCGGAAATAACATCACGTACCTTGTGCCTGAAGAACTCGGTGCCATCAACAAGCCTCTTGAGCACGTAACAGGCTCTCGTTCTTCTAACGGAAGCGCTACTTGCTACTTGACTCTCGAAGATGGGGGGACCAATAGCGGCGACATTAAAGGGTTCGGTAGTTCTAGGCAGTTCTTCCAAGATTTGGTAGGAACAGGAGCTATGGGGCAGGTTGTGAACAAGTTCAAGATCACCATGCATATCGGGGGTAGTGCTGCTACAGCTAACGCCACCGACCCTGCATTGAAGATTGAATTCCCAACTGCACACGTTACAGTACCTACTCACTCAATCGAAGATGTACTTTCTCTTGAGACTGAGTTCACCGCACTTCCTACAGATTTCGGAACTGCAAACGAAATTACCGCAATTACCTACTTCCCTGTAGACGATTACGCGTAATAACTCAAAAAGGGGGCTTCGGCCCCCTTTTTACTTCTCACCTCCAAAAAATAACCCTTGACTTTTTTCCTCTTCTCACATATAATATAAGCATATGGTCGACAGTAAATTACAACAATTAGAAGGACGACAAATGGCCGAAGCACCTATTTCTCTTGCGAGTCTCATGACTCCTAGTAAAACTGTATCTGTAGACTTTCCTGGATACGATGGAATGACCGTGAGCCTAACGTATCTGGCTCGTGAGGAAATGTTGAAACTTCGTAAGAGGTGTATTACTACAAAGTTCAACAAAAAGACTCATCAACCGGAAGAAGAGCTAGATGACGAGAAGTTTTTAACAGAGTACTGTAAGAGTGTTATTCAGGGCTGGAAAGGACTTAAATTTCGATACTTAGAAGAGCTTCTATTGGTAGAAATTGGAGACCTGGACCCTGAGGATGAGTTGCCACACACTCAAGAAAATGCTGAACTACTCATGCGAAATGCCAATGATTTCGATACTTGGGTTACGGAGACAGTGGGTGACTTAGAAAATTTTACTGGAAACAAGTAGCTGCTATACAAGAGCTGCTTGAAAGAAAGGTAGCCGAGCAAGACTCAAAAATAGATTATAAGCAATATCTTAAAATCTGTGAGCAGCTAGGAGAAGAACCAGACCCCAAAAGAATGCCACTAGAGACTTCTGCGTTTCCTGCAGAGGTACAAGTGGCATTTTTTATATTTGATCTAATGACAGATAATTGGGAGGGTAACACAGGCTCCTACATGGGTAAGAACTGGTCTAACATCGAGTTTTTATTCGATACCTACGAAGTAGAGGACAGACCCGTTGTAGTTTACTTTCTAAAGTCTTATGAAATTTTGTTAGTAAACCAGAAAGCAGAGGAATCGGAGAGAAAGAGAAAAGCGGAAGAGCGCAAGGCTCAAAGAGGTGGTAAGAATTACACCCATAACGTACAGGGCTAATGGCAGGTAAACAAGTATATATAGATATAGTAGTAGACGATAAAGGGACTACTAAACGTGTCGCTGTTGATGCTAAAAAGCTAGGAGTAGCTTTAGAGGGCGCGGGTGCTAGCGCCGGAAAGGCCTCCAAGTCTCAAGATGGCTTTAGTGCTGCTACGAATAGAGCAAATAAACAAACCCGGGCACTCGCAGGAACCGCCAATAGTCTGGGTAAGACTATGGGTAACTTGTCCTCCGGTATTCAAGGAGGACTGGTCCCCGCCTACGCTACTCTTGCGGCAAACGTATTTGCTATAACTGCTCTATTCGATGCTCTTAGTAGGGCGGCGGATACAACTAAGCTTATTGCAGGACAAGAAGCGCTCGCAGCAAATACCGGTGTTGCGTATAGAACTATAACTAATTCTATAAAAGACGCCACAGGCGCTCAAATCTCTTACAAAGACGCGGCAAGTGCTGCGGCTATTGGTGGAGCTGCAGGGTTAAGTGCTACTCAGCTTACTCTCCTTGGTAAAGCGGCCAAAGACACCTCTCTTGTTCTTGGCAGAGACTTAACAGACTCTTTTAACAGGCTTATTCGAGGTGTTACAAAGGCAGAGCCCGAGCTTCTTGATGAATTAGGTATTATACTTCGATTAGAGCCTGCCACCCAAAAATATGCAGACTCCATAGGAAAGAATGTAAAAGAGTTATCTGCGTACGAGAGGTCCCAAGCAGTAGCAAACGAAGTATTATCCCAAGCAGAATCTAAGTTCGGAGAAGCTGCTGCGGGAGCTGATGCCGCAGGTGAGTCAATACAAAGATTGAAGTCGAGTTTTGATAAGCTAGCAGAAGATATCCAGACTGGACTTGTTAATAAGCTGGCTCCTATTTTCGACTTTTTAGCAAAGAACACTGCTTCTCTTGTTGCAACTTTGGGCTTATTAGGGTTTGGCATTATTAAGCAGCTTAGTAGCATGCTGGGACTTGTTGGTCCACGAATGGATGTTTTTGCTACGGCCGCCGCTAAAGCGGACCAAGAGATCAGAGCCCTGGGTACGGGCGCAGGAGTCCTGGGCAGGCGGCTAAAAGAAGATGTACCTCTCGGTACGGCTGAGCTGGAGAAGCTAAAAAAATCCGCCAACGCTACTAATAGCTCTATACTAAACGTAACTGATGCTAACAGAAAATCGGCTCTTAAAAATATTGAAGTTTTGGAAGTTAGGCAAAGCCAGTCGCTTGCCAATGCTGAAGGAGGCTGGAAGAAGTATACGTCAGCGACGAAAAATAGCCTTAAGATTATGCAGATAGAGAGCGGAAAGCTGATTGGGTTGTTTAGGTTTATTGGCAGAGGCGGAGCGTTACTCTTAAGATCAATTCCTTTTATTGGAATTGGTTTAATGTTAATCGATCTTGTAAAGATGACTGGTATCTTCTCTAAGAAGTACACGGAAGCAATGAAGAAGGCAGAGCAGGCTACAAAAGAGTTCTCTGAATCCACCAAAGAATTAAATAAAGACTTAGAAAGGACTGCCAGGAATTACACCATTAATGCGAAAGGAGCGAGGGCGGCCACTATAGCTACAGCGGGTATGCTTCAAAGCGGCGATTTCATAAAGCGCTTAGAGGATTTTGAGAGTCTTGAAAAAGGAACAGAAGGGTACGAGAAGGCCCAAGAGCGATTAGCTGCGTCTTTTACACACCTTCACGCAGTATCTAAAAACGTTATATTTAAGGAATTCCATGACTCTATTAAAAAGGGGGAACAACTAACCAAAAAGCAAAAAGGTACGCTATCTACTCTAACCTCCGGGTATGTTGAAGGTGCCCAAGCTCTTAAAACTTGGGGAGACACCTATACTTCTATTCAGAAGCAATTAACATCAGTTGCAGGGACAATTGATACTCCTTTGTCCAGTTTAGTGACCGGCTTGGGTGCCGCATTGGTGCAAGCTGAAACCGGCTTGGGTGCCGTAGAGTCGACGCAAAGCGACCTTCATACAAAGCATGAGGAAGCTCAAGCCAATGTGCTCAGCAACTATCAAAAGGAGAAGCAACAGGAGAAGGACCTCCTAGCTCTGAGGCAGAAGAGAGACGAGCATCAAAAGAGTAAGGGCGGCCGCTTTTCTGACCAGGGCGCCTGGGCTAAAGAAAACATGCGGCTTGCCCATAGAATCAGGAACGGGGAACAAGCCCTCATTAATATTCGGGAGACCGGGGAGGCATTAGCTGACGTGGCGGAAACTCGTCGCAAGGACTTTGAGCTTTCCACAAAGGAGCATGGCGCAGAACTAGCGAAAGTAAAAGTGCTCAGGCTTCAGAAAGAAGAGTTTGACAGGGGCCACGCGGCAATAGTTTCCTCTCAAAAAGAAAGAAGTGCTAATGACTTAAAGTACGCTCAGCAGCAAAAGCTAGGAATAACAATAGCGCAAAAGCAACAGAATATTAGGAATCAGGAGCTTAAACTCACAAATAACCGGTTGAAAGCTGAAGAGGCTGTAGAGGCTGCTAAGACTAGGCAAGCCGCAGCGCAGGTCAAGGGAGTCGTGCTCTCCAAAGAGCAAGAGGACGCGCTGTCGGATGCGGTAACGATTGCAGAGAACGGGCTCGAGACTGTTAAGAAAGAGAATGAGTTAAAACGACAACAGAACACTCTACAGATCGAGGCGCTTGATTTTCAGAAAACTCTTAATGACTTAAAGAAACAAGAGTTAGCGTCCACTAAAGCAGTCAACGCGGCCCGCTTAGAACTGAAAGAAATAGAGGCAGGAATAGTTCCAAACTTGTACGGAGACGCAGCGAAGACTGCAATCGCGGAAGCAAGAAAGACAGTGGCTAGAGGAGCTCTCTCGGCAGCACAGGTTCAGCAACAGAGAGCTGAAGAGGTATATACCGAGGTACAGGGTAGAACAGGCGACAAGAAAGCATCCTTACAACAGCTTTACGCCGCGCAAGAGCAACTCATAACTGCTAGGGCAAGAACCGCAGAGGCCAAGCTACAGCTTAGAATACTCCAACTGACAGGAACAGAGCTTAAGAATAATATGCTCACAGAAACCCAGTCTTTACAGTTTGCTCTTAACATGCAATCGCTACACCCTGCTCAGGAACAGTACAATAAAAATATTCTTGCTTATAAAGACGCCGGTATACGCTTAGATAAAGAAACTCTTGCTTTTATAGAAGAAGAGTCAATAAAGCAACAAGAGTTAGTTACTATGCTAGAGCTTAAAAAAGGTGTTCAAGAAAGTATAGCAAATAACTTTACGCGAGCTTTTCAAAGTGTAGCAGAGGGCAGTATGAAGGCGAAACATGCTTTCGGTCAGATGGCTCAATCTATACTGACGGATATAGCCCGGATGATTACAAGACTGTACGTTATGAACACCTTAATGCCTCTGTTTTCGGGCGGGTTGAACACACAGAGTCCTACAAGCAAGGGCGGTACTTTTAACTGGGATGCGGGCAAAAACTCGAGCGGAGGCAGAATTGGTTTCAGTGCGCAGGATCTTTATCCTGATATTTTTGGAAGATACGGCGGCATGTTCGAGCCTTACGCAAGGGGAGGCATCGCAAGAGGAAGAGACGCTGGATACCCTGCAATCCTTCACGGCACAGAAGCAGTTGTGCCTCTTCCGAATGGAAAATCCATTCCTGTAGAGATGGCAGGCGGTGCGGGCGGTACAAATAATGTATCTGTAAATATTTCCATGGATAATCAAGGCGGGTCTCAGGAACAGAGCACAGCAGATAGCGGCCAGATGAAACAGTTAGGTTTAGTAATATCTGGAGCAGTACAAGAAGAGCTTCAAAGGCAGAAACGGCCAGGGGGCATTCTTAGTCCCTACGGAGCAGCATAATGGCATTAGGATTCACGGTAGGAAGTCTTCAAGTACTTCCAGACAAAGGTCTCACCAGACAATCTGTTCCAAGAGTACTAAAGGTACAATTTGGAGACGGGTATGAGCAGCGCATCGCAGAAGGACTAAATCCTCTACAAGAGACTTACAATATTTCTTACGCAAACCGACCCAAAGCAGAGATAGATGATATCGCTGCTTTTATGGATGATAAGAAAGGTGTAACTAAGTTTAATTATGTTATACCTGATACTAACAACAGCGGAGAAACTACAATAAAGGTAGTGTGTGATCAGTATAACCTTACTTATGTAAATGATTCCTCTTATACGTTTACAGCAACTTTTCGGCGGGTATATGAAGCATGACAGATGTAATTTCCACAGTCCAGAAACAAGATCCTGGCTCCGAATTAGTAGTGCTCTACGAGTTAGAGTATGGGGGTTCAGAGCCTGCTAGATTTTTTGGCGGACTCGAAGAAGACTTGGATGAAGTACAGTTTCGTGATAGCGGAAATAATCCTCAAGACTACAATGCTATCCCCATAATTGCAGAAGGGTTCGACATAAGCTCTGATGGAGCTTATTCTCGCCCTGAGCTTTCTATAGGTAATATAGGAGATGCACTTAGTACCGCTGTCAACGGTCTAGATTATGAAGATTTAATAGGAAAAAGAGTCACTCGTATAATTACGTTCAAGAAATACTTAGTAGGAGGGGCATCTGACAGCGTTGCGCCTGGAGTTTGCTTGCCCAAGACCTCCTATGTTATTGATCGTATAAAATCAAAGAATATTTTACAGGTTACTTTTGAGCTAGCAGCCCCTTTCGACTTGGCAGGTATTCAGTTACCCCGAAGAGTTGTGGTAGGAGGTGCGTGTTCTTGGAAGTACCAGCAGGGACGAGAGAGCCTTACCCACGCTAATAGAGTAGGCGGATGTAGCTGGGAAGGATACCAAGGCAACAGAACTGCAGGGACTCCTATTTACGTTACTTCGGATGACGAATATATATTAAACTTTGCAGTTAATGAAGCCTTAAGCGCACCCTCTACTACAGTGGTAGATAAAATCTATTTCACTGAAAATTCCTCCTTGTTGATACTTGAAAAAGGGGGAGCTCAAAGTAGCCCTTCGTCTGCTATTAAGGAGTTCTGGCAAGCTGTAAAAGCAGCGAGTACTGGCGTAGGAACTCCGAGTCTTAGTAACTCTCTCTTTCGTAGAGTAGTAAGGTATTCCACCTATAATGCTAGCACAACATATTATGGGTACTCCGATCCTAGGTTTAATGACTATGTTCTAGAGAGCGGTAAGTTGTGGAGAGTACGAAAAGAAACTCAAGTAGGGGGCGCACATGATGCAAGAGGAAACAATGACCACTGGATACAGGCTGATGTCTGCAACAAGACTCTAGCGTCTTGTAGGAAGAGATTCCATGCTACTTCAGGGAGTGTAACGGGCTATGCTCAAGACCTTGTAAAAGCAGCTATTGATAATGACTACAACCTTCCTTTCGGAGGATTCCCCGGTGTACAGCAAAGAAGATAAAGGAATAATAGATCACTTTTTAGATGTTTACCCAGAAGAAGGCTGTGGACTTTTATTAAATAGAAGAGGAAAGTTAGTTTGGGTTCCCTGTGAAAACACAGCAGAAGATAAAAGAAATTACTTTGAGATGTCCTCGAAAGATTATATTAAGGCGTCTCTCTCAGGAGATATTCATGCGATAGTACATAGTCACCCAGACTTCTCCGCGGAGCTAAGTGAGTCTGATATAAAGATGAGTGATTTTTTACAGATTCCCTTCATAGTATTTTCAGTACCGGACTTAGAAAAAGTGGAGTATTATCCAAAGAGGATTAGAAGTCCTCTTCTGGGAAGAGAGTACAAGTTTGGGGTAAGTGACTGTTATTCTTTGGCTAGAGACTATTATTATGAAGAGCATAAAATATCTCTACCCTCCATACCTTTTGAAGATGATTGGTGGGAAAAAGGAATAAACTATTTCGATGATTTATTTGAGTCTTTCGGATTTGTAGAAGTAGATGAGCCCTCTATAGGGGATTTAATTATTTTTAAGGTTCGGTCCAATATTCCTAATCATTGCGGAGTATATTTAGGAGAAGGTCTATTTCTTCATCACGCTATACACCGACTTTCTTGCAGAGAGTCTTTGTATGGACACGGATGGATAAATCAAGTCCATAGGTACATAAGATGCAAACAGTTTACTTAAATGGCGGTATTGCTCAGTTTGGGACTAAGTGGTCTACAAACTGTGCAAATATCGGAGACGTTTTTAAGCTAATCGAGTGCCAGACTCCTGGATTCAGGAAGTATTTGATTGACGCTGCAGAAAATAACGTAGGTTTCGAAATTCAGAGAGGAGAGGAGTTTTTAGAGAGTGAAGAAGAGCTTCTTCTTTCGCTACGAAGTGAAGATATAATTATTTCCGAAGTTCCTGCGGGAGCAAAGGATGGTGCTTCTAAGATCCTTACAGCAATAGCTATTTTGGTCGTTATAGGCGTAACACAGGGCGGGGCTGCTGGTATTGGGAAGGCTTTAACTATGCAGGGCACCTGGGCAACTAATACTGCAGCTATGATCGCTGTTAATCTAGCTCTACAGGGCGTAACCCAGCTTCTTGCTCCGGGCCCAGAGTCAGATGAAGCGGAGGAAAATCGAGCATACCTCTTTGATGGTCCTGTTACGAGCCCTCCTGAAGGTATGCCTGTTCCTGTTCTTTATGGAGAACTAATAGTAGGAGGTATGCCTGTCTCTGTGGATTATCGTAATAACACTGCATTTTCATACTTAAATGACATAGATGTTTCGGACCCTTATGTTAATTATATTAGTGGAGACCCACTAACTAATACTCCCAAAATTATGGAGACAGATACAGCTGCTGGAGTTATTCCTGCTAATGAGTCCCCCGGAACTGTATTTCCTGATCCAAGAGATATTGAGTATGATGATAGAAACGATGCAGCAGATAGTATCGAGACAAATGCTCCTGATGGGTCGATGTACGGTGCAGAGTATGACACAGAGTAGTAGGAGGACATAATGGACAAACATATTGGTAGTACAAGAATTACTCAGTACGCTGCGGTAACGGATCTTCTAGCCCATGGAGAGATATATGGTCTCGTTGGAGGTTTATCAGGCGTATATTACAACGGAACCGCCTTAGCAGAAAGGCCTCCGGAAGGAGACTTTTCTGAGCCTTTGTCTGTCGTTACTTTTACAGGCTATCAGACCAACTATAATGCAGCACATACTACTAAGCAGTTTATACATCCTAATAAAGAATTCGAAAATAAAAAACCTTTTAGACGGCATGTACTTATTAGAAAAGCTCTTTCTGTTACTACTAGTGCGGCCATTGCTGCTGGAGACGACTTTATTCCGTTCACTGATATGGACGGCACTAACGCTTATGCGAAAGCGTTACGGTTTATGCTCTCTAATGCTCGTAGAAATAACATCGTCCCCCTAGCTTGGTTTACTCACGACGACGGTAATTTCTCAGTTCCCATTGACGGGCCCCCCTTTCCTATTGCTGGAAATGTCTCTCCGGGGGGCATCCGCACACGACGAGCTAATATAAAGAGAGCTATTCCGCAAGGCGCGACCGTTTATATAGATTGGGCAGGTCTGTTCTCAAGTATAAACACTGACGGACAAACTATAACTTTTATCGAATTTAATAGAGGAAGCGGTATAGGTAACCGTCTTCTTCAGTTCACTCAAAGCAATCCCGCTACTATAATTGCCTTCCCCGAGCAGGAAGGGGATCCTGAAGTAGTAGAGACTAAGAAGACCTTTAGGGATACTTTTGTAAGTTTAAGGAGAGGGACTCGTTACCAAAAAGGAGGAGGTATTAACTTTGGCTCCTCGCCTACTTCTTCTTTTATGATAGGAGGGAGTGCTGTTGGGGGCGACTTGCATATGTATAATGGTATTGGTAACGCTGCTAGCCACCAGTTACCGGAGAATGCTGGTAGTATTACCACTGCTGCCGCCACTCTAATCTCTGCGGGGGCTTTTAACTTCGGTCAGTATACCAAAGAGGAAGTAGACTCTCTTGATGTAGACATTGAATTCCCTGGAGGCTTGTATGGTACTAGAGCAAGTGGGTCCCATTATAATGTTTTTGTAGAACATCAGATTGTATTCGAGTATAAAGGGAAGTTTCCTTCGGGCAAGCCCGCGGATACCGAGTACAAAAAAGCTCTAGTTGTAGGAAAGAGCTATGGAGGAGACGACTTTGTAAATCGGTTGACATATATTAATGGAGATCTTCAGTTTAACACCGCTATAAAGCCCAGCGAGAGGTTTGCTCCTTTAATGGGTCCGGGCAAACGAGAAGGGACAGGTATGACTTTGGCAAATGCCCAAGTAGCCCCCTTTATAGAAACTCATACTATAGATTTGACTCCTTTTAAGCCTTTTTCAGATTGGCGTATATCAGTGAGGCGTCTTGTGCCCGGCCCTTCGCGTGAATGGTGGAGCCTCGCTACTAATGAGTCAGCACAGGCTTCTTCTAGAATCAAGACTGTTACGGCACATATACGAGAAAAACTCTCTTATCCTTTGACTGCTTTTGCTACTGTGGGCTTTTCGGCACAAGACTTTCCTACTCCTCCTGAAAGAGCTTATCACTTAAAAGGAAGGAGGCTAAGAATTCCTACAAATTACTTTCCGAGGGATGAGTTAAGAAGTACAGAAGCTTTATACACTAGAAATGTAACTACAGGAGCTAAGGAAACCTCTTATCAAACATGGGACGGCAACTTCCGAGGAAATACATCTCTCGATACATCGCATGTAAACTTCAGAAGGTTTTACTGTAATAATCCTGCGTGGATTTTTTATGATATTCTTCTTGATAAAGACTATGGGCTTGGAGAGTTTATTGAGGAAGAGGATATTGACAAGTATGCTCTTTACCAAATTGCACGCTATTGCGATGAGATGGTTCCCGATGGCAAAGGGGGCTTTGAGCCTAGATTTACATGCAATGTTTATTTACAGAAGCAAGTAGAAGCCTACAAAGTACTTAAAGACTTATCTAGCACTTTTAGGTCTATGATGTATTGGATAGACGGTAAGATTACCTCTGTACAGGATAGGCCTAAAGAGCCGGTATATACTTTTACAACTGGTAACGTGAAAGACGGAGTCTTCGATTATACATATACTGGAAGTAAGGCTAGAATAAATCAAGTAAGAGCTAGCTGGAATGATCCCGAAGACTTTTATAGGAATACCATAGTATCTGTAGATGACTTACCTGATATGCTCAAGCAGGGTAGGACTATATCTAAGGATGTCGTAGCTTTTGGATGCACCTCTCAAGGACAAGCCCGAAGAGTAGCTCAGTGGCACTTAGATACAGATGTTCGTGAAACTGAAATAGTTACTTTCACTAGCTCTCTGAACGCAGGGTTTTTGCGACCCGGCGATATTATAAATGTACAGGATAAAAGAGTAGGCGGGATCATAGCAAGCGGAAGAGTAACTAGTGCTAGTGGGTCTACATCCCAGTCTATCAAGCTTGATAGAACTGTTACTTTTCCGGGAGGTGTTGCAGGAACTTCCTGTAACCTGTATCTCCTGTATCCCAATCCTGGAGTTTACTTACAACAGGAATCCGGAACTTTTAATGGCCAATCGTATAAAAGAGGAGAGCTTCTTCAAGCGTACCGCACCACAGGCAATGACGCAAGTACTGCTGTTAGTTTGCTGACCGGAGCGACTCAAGAAATCGCTTCTAAGGTGAAAGACGACTCGGGCAATGCTGCTACAGTATCTTTCTCTCCACATAGTCGTGTGGAAGTAGAGGCCATAACCAACACCGGAACTAGTGCAGATGTTATTACTACCGAAGGCTTATTCGCAGGAGGAGCTCCTGCTGCCGATGCTATTTGGGCGATTGGTAGAGAGGACAATATTACACATACTGAAGTCAAAAAGTATCGTATACTAGGCATAGCAGAGGAGTCAATTAACGAATACGTCATAACTGCTTCTCAGTATGTTCCTGAAAAGTTCGACGAGATAGAAAGCGAAGCCAGGGTAGTAACGGATAAATTCATAGATAGGTCTATCAGAGGGGAGGAGGTTCCTACACCCGAGTCTTTACTGGTAAGTCTTATTTTGAGCTCCGATACGGGAAGCTATGACGCCATTATTGCGTGGCCTACCCCGACTCATTCTGTTACTGATACTAATGGGAGCTCCTTTACACGTCCTTATCCTCATATACGAGGGTTTGAAGTAACTCATGATATTAACTCTAACTCGACGGGGGGCGACTCGTCTGCCAACTCTAATGATTCAGGTTCGGAGACAGTAGAAGTACCCCCCGGACAGCGCTCATTAAGGTTGTTGGGGGTTACTCCTGGCACTTATAAAATAAGCCTGAGAACAATAAATGACGTAGGAGATCCTTCTCCTCCCATCCTGCGTACAATAACCCTTCTCGCTCAAGGCAAAGGGATTCTTGGTAGAAAAGAGACTCTTCCTGAAATTAAGAACTTCGAAGGTACTGTGTCTCATAACGCAGGAGTGATAACAATCTCTAACGGTACTATAACTACTGAAACTGAGACTTTTAGCGGGGTTACTGGTGGGTCGTTTAACTTTACATCCATGCCTGTCTCTAGTAAGGCGTTCTTGTACTTTGACGCTAGTGCTGCTGCCTATAAACAAATACTAGTACATGAGGATACTACGTCTCTTAACAACTTCGCATACTTAAAAGAAATCACTGCGGCGAACAATGGACTTATAAAATGTAATGGAACGGTATCATTAGCACGAAATAAGAATGATGCGCCCGGTACGGGCACTAGTTTCACTAATGATTTTTCGGCCGGAGACATTGTAAAGTTTAGTACAAATATTAACGCCGGTACTCAAATACCAAACTCAGAGTATAGAATTGTAGTAAACAATCCCGTTAATGAGACATTAATTCTTGATTCCGTACTTTTTGACAGAACTTCTGATAACTCTGGAATTTTGGATGGTGATAGCGAGCAGTACGTTTTTAAGCAGGCATTTAAACCGGACTTTGAAAAAGATGCCATAGTTGCTACCCTGAATAAGGATAGCAGCGGTAATATTACTATCGAGGCAAAGTCTTACATTCCTACAAATGCGAATGCTACTAGAAATGAGAATAAAGGTGTCTGGTCTTCTTCCAGCACGGTCTATAAGGTTGGCGATATAGTTGCTTTTAATGGTTCTAGTTATACAGCTACTTCTGATCATACGAGTGATGAGGATAACGACCCTCAAGACAATTCAGCTCCGTGGAGCTTACTTTCGTCCAAGGGAGATGCTGGAGCTGCTGGCGCAGCGGCAAAGGTTGCTATACTAGAATCCACTGACTATTCTATCGTATATAATCAGGCGGGTAGCGCCCCTTCTTTTACTTCTCCCGATGGAAACAGTAGTGTTATCAGACTTACTGCAACCGCTCAAGGGTATGACACTCCGGAATTTAAGTTTCTTAAGGATGGTACCCTAATTGGTGGCGCGGATTGGAGCGCTACAAATACTACTGTAGACATCACTCCCGGGGCAAGCTTTGAAGAAGCTGATACAAAAGACATTATAAAAGTACAAGTACGGGAAAATAGTAGTGATAGCTCTCCGGTAGAAGACTCCGTTGCTATTATTAAAATAAAACAAGGTGCTACGGGCGACGCTGGTGCGGATGCTTACACTGTTGCTCTTACTAACGACTCTCATGCTATGCCCGCTAACTCTAACGGTGTCGTTACTTCTCACGACGGTTCGGGTACTAGCATTTTCGTGTATAAAGGAGGCACTCTATTAAATAGTATCAAAGGAAGCGGAGATCCAGGTTCAGGACAGTTTAAAGTTACCTCAATAGTGGCAACAAACATTACCAGAGGAAGCACTGTAGAGAGTATTGATATTACGGATGATCAGGCAGTTGTTGGCGACCATACCAACATGAGTACGTCTGAGAGTACGGCAAAGGTAGAGTACGTTATCAATGCTGAAAATGTACAAAGCATTACCAAGCTCCAGACATTTACAAAAGCTGCGCAAGGCAATCCAGGCACTGCAGCAAAAACAGTACACTTAACTGCAGAGGACTATTCGATTATATATGATAAAAATGGAGCAACCCCGCAGCCTAATGGAAATATGACTTTAACAGCTACCTCCAGTAACTTTACTGATCCTTATTTTAAGTTTACCGGAGATGGTATAACCAATGAAGGGTCTTATACTAATGGAACTAGTGGGGATAATTCAGATACCTTCACTTTTAGTATACCTAGTTCTTATTTTAGTACACCAAAGTCACTAAGAGTTGGAGTAGCAGAGGGAAATCAAACAGAAGTAGAAGTAGCGTTTGATACTATAAGTATAAATGCAGTTAAGCCGGGGGCGGACGGCGATGATGCTCATACTGGATTTTTAACCAATGCGTCCCATACGGTGGCCTCGGAAAATGACGGCACTGGGTATAGCTTAACAAATGCAGGAGGAACGTTTGAACGATACAAAGGGGCAACAGATTTAACTGGGGCAAATACTACGTATGCAATTACTGGAGGTACAAATACAGGTAATCCTACAAAAACTCAGAATGGTTTAACATTTACAATTGTTCAAGCAACTGGAGTATATACTATATCGGGGGGTTCTTGGACTTCTGATTCTGAAACCTTTACTGTTACCGCTACTTCGAATAGTGTAACAGTATCCAGTACATATAATATTACTAAGTCCAAAAAGGGGTCTACTGGAGCGACCGGTGTTGCAGGAATAAATACCGCAGTTGTTTCTTTGTATAAGAAGCAAACTAGTAGTACAGGAAGCGGCCCCGATACTTTCTCAGGAACTTTTACTTATACTTTCTCTACGAGTGCTCTTTCCGGAGGTACTTTGAATGGCTGGACTACTGATTTCTCTGACCTCGAGCTTGCTGCGGGAGAGTATGCCTGGGTAAGACAGGCAGTAGCCAGCGCCACCGCTACAGCGACTACAGACACTATTGAAATTGAAGAGTGGAGCGTCGCTCGTGTTCATAGTGGAATAGGCGAGAATGGAGCCCCTGGAGGAGCTGGAGCCACAGGCAATACGAGTGTTGTTGTGAGCCTGTACCAGGTATCGACAAGTAACTCTAACCCGCCCCAGCCGCCCGCAGATAATGTCGGCATAACATATAATTTTGCTACTGGAGCCATTTCTTTCGAAGGAAATAATAATAATGGTTGGCTGGCGGAGGCTCCTACAGTTCCGAAAGGCTCGTATCTGTGGGTGATACAGGAGCTTTATAGTGCCAACACTGCAACTCAAGAGATAGACGCTGAACATTGGACAGATCCTGTAGTAGCCTCCGCTTCGGGAGTAGATGGAGACACGGGCCCCGCGGGCCTGCCTGCAGCCTCTTATCTAGTAGAGTATGACGATTTAGAAAGAGAAGTGGTTGGTAGTCTTCTGGCAGATGGAAAGTGGTGGTTTATGTCAACGGCCCAAGACGCTGGGGGTACTAGCCCCTTTCCTCTTGGTAATGAGTGGCATGAGCTAAAAACTATGACTCAGTTCAGTGTTGCTAAGACCGATAAAGCTAGCACAAATCACTCAAGTTATTACTCTCAGGTAGAGGTGGGAGATATCATAACATTTAGATTTACAGATACAGCTTGGGTGAGTTACAGAGTGACGGTCTTGGGGGGTACAACTCATTATTATAATTGGCAAGTAACTCTTGTTTCTTACAATGAGTCAGGAATTGCTAACGCAGGCTTAGCCGTTGCAACACAAGATGATGTGAACGCAAATAACGCCACCGCAGTAGGAAATTATATAATTAGGGATGCAACTTCAGCTTCTCCTACAATACAGGTACGTTTCTCTAGGGCTCCGAAAGGAGAAGGAGGAATTGCCACACTGAAGCTTTACAGGGGAAGCAATGCGGCACTAGACAACTCCCATAGACCTTCTAATGTAGGTGTGACATTTAACACTGATGGGTCTACAACTAATTGGGTAAATGTGAACGGTGACAATCCGTGGAAGACTAACCTTCCTGGTATGCTTAGTGCAGAAGGTCTGCTAGATATTTATGAGATTGAAACAACCGTAAATAGAGAGGGAACTGTTTCCGGTATAGCTCAGACTGCGTGGTCTACTCCTGTTCTTATTAGAAATAGAGAGACTTGGAATATTACATCCGTTTCTCCTAGGCCCCGTCATGATTATAGCGGCACGTCATGGAGCGCGATAGATGGTAGTTATAGCAGTATGCCAGCTACTGTTACGGCTACTTCTTCCCATAATAGAAAAGATACCTGTGTAATAAGGTCTCGATTTAGCAGTTCGCAAAATTGGGCTTCACTAAGTACTGGCGGTTGGGACGTTGGGTTTCTCTCTGAGGACCTACAGGAGAGTGGGGCTGAGACTGAAACAGAAGGCTTCACTGTTACAGTCGAACCAATGGTCACTGTAGGAAAAGAAAAGAGAAAATATGTTGTAGTGTCCCATAAGTCTATGAAGGACTACTCAGGAACTGACGACCCGGTGGACGAAAATTGCGCGGTTGTAGAGGTGGAGTTTAAGTGCAGGGCAATAGACAATAGCACATGATAGGACACAGAAAAATAATTCTTGACATAAAATGTCCTTTGCGATATAATTCTACAATGGAGGATTCTAATGAGCGCAGCTAACCATGATATGGTAATAGATCAAGGCACTTCTTTTACTTTAGATGTTACTA
>VTLG01016469.1_pt1 | contig 29014 bp, 34 predicted proteins | sample 4694571 | NCBI WGS metagenome assembly VTLG01 (sample SAMN12604809, study PRJNA352737) | marine metagenome | biome: ENVO:00000447; feature: ENVO:00000209|ENVO:00000569|ENVO:01000036; material: ENVO:00002151; isolation source: viral sequences binned using virsorter ...
AATAATGAAAATTTAAAAACTTTTATGAGGTCGCTATATGATTCCCTACGACTAAATTCTGACTAGCAAGAAACGGGATTGAAAACATTAACCAATTTTAGGGCAAGATCCAGAATTTAAAAATTTTCTAAAAACGTTAATTCGTTAATTTTCGGATCGACTAAAATTGATCTTTCCTAGTCTGGAATCAGATTATATTAATTCTCGCATATTTGCAAACAAAACTTTTAAAAGTTTTAAAGAATAAAAACAAAGATCATCAATAGATAAAAAAATACAAATAAGATTGCACATGTCATAAACTCGAAAAACATTTGCAATTTATAAGATTTTAAAAATTTAAAAAATAAATTAATCATGTCCAAGATCTCCAACAACGTGATGTCTAATTATCGCATTATGTGGCAATTCTTTTTTAAAGTTTTTAAGTTTTTCCGCATCCGATTCGGGTTGAATCTGATTCGGCATTTTTTGCCAGTGGATATTTACGTTTCCACCGTTTCCATAGCATCCGCCTTTTTTATTTGGATCGGACGCATCTTTTTTAAAAACACCGTGACTCGTAAATCCAATTACATACTCCCGATCTTGTCGAGCACATAGAGGTTTACCCGATCCGCATTGTAGGCATCCCAAATTTTTATTATATTCGGAGGGACAACGAACAAATAAAACATTGTCAAATTTTCTGTTTTTTCCATTTTTGAAAAATTTATCATCAACAACTAAAACAGATGGGATCTTGTCTTTTATAGCTTGAATAGCTTGTTTTACGGTTTTCGTTGACCAGTTAATCGTTGTGGTTTTATCACTCATTTTATGTTTCCAAAATAAAGGGCTAAAATGTGTGAAGGTAAACGACTCGCCTTTTTTTGGTTTGCATTCTAAAAGCGCATTTAAGTATTTTTCATCGATTGCATTTGAACCGCACCCACTTGGATTCAATTCGCAATCTTTTGGACACGTACCGAATTTATTTTCAGATCCTGATCGATAAGTAACTGCTAATCCTTTGGTTTTATTTGCTCTAGAATTTAACGTTGTTTTTAACATGATTTTTGACCTTTTAATGTAATTTATCGCATACTTAAAATTATAAAAAAAATAGACCTAATACAAGATCTATTTTTTAAAGTTTAAATTTTTTAAAGTTTTATTTGATTCTCATGATAGACATATTATCAAGTGAAAACATAACATCTATATATTCATCATGATCATATATGGAAGATTCTTGGAAATATTCCCAGAACGGTAATTGATTTTTAAAATAGTTATTTGATTCAAAAATGTGTTGATCGTTTTTGTCAAATAAACCTGTTTCTCCATATTCTTTTTTAAAAGTTTCTGGATTATGTATTTCAATAATTTCTCCATAGTTCCATTTACAGTAATACAAGACTCGATGGTGGTCGCCTGATAAATCAATATGTTCTTTAAGTTGAAATCCTCTTAATTTGATTATTTTATTAGCCATTTTTGACTCCATTTTTTTTTATTTCATAAGAAAAATTGTCTGGCAAAAAGGACATAGTAAAACTATCTAAATATTCTACAAGTTCTCGAAAACTATAAAACGTATGCTTTTTGTTTTTATCATCCGTTATAGTGATATACTCTTTCATTTTTGACTCCATTATTTTTATTACTTGACTAGTATGCATTTTATCGCATATATTGTCAAATAAATAAATATTAAAAGGAAAAGTCATGGAATTAGAAACTAGAAAGAAACTTTATGAATTGTATAATCAATTTGTTGAACAGAACAATTTATCAAAAATTTCAGCGGACGATCAAATTTTAGAAAATAAACCTTTAAATAAAGAATTCAACGATTCTGTCATTATGAGTTTACAGGATTTGTTGCCAGAAGAATATGCTAGTGAAAATCAACAAAAAGCTTTTGACGATATTTTAGAATCAGTTGATAGAGTCGCAAAACTCAATCACGTTGTAGGTTGGATGGATTGTTTTTCGGCAATTTCGGGAATTTTAAAAACTTTACACGAGGAGGATTAACTATGGAATTAAAAGATTTTAAACAAAAATATATCACATGGTTAAAAATGATTGTTGTAAATGAATTAGAAAAATCCATACATGAAAGAAATTGGCATAATGAAATAGCTAATGTGTTGACGGATTTTGAAAAAGATATTGATGAGGTTTTTAAAAATGGAAAATGAATATGTTCATTGGTATTACAATCCTGAATGCCAAGCTTTTATTGCAGATTTAATCAAAGATTTAAACGAGCAATCCCAACAATATTATTCAAGCCCTGAGAAGTGGGAAAATTGGTCTTACTCTAACGACTCATGTGGTTCTGTTCGTTTCAACTATGATAATGACAATGAAACATATGTTCAAATGTATGCTTTCCACAATCAAGAGGAAGCAACAAAGGAAGGTATTAACGAAAGATTTTCTATTCAAACGGTGATTAACGGAAAAGAACAATTGATAGAGGTTGGCTCTAATATACCAACTGATGGTTCTACGTGTCTCATTATGAATGATCGTGAAGAAGCTATCAAAGAAGGTTTGGAAGCTGTTTCCGCATTATTAACCAGATTTTAAAAGGAGGTAAAAATGAAAGAGATGTTAGTCAGGATGGGTTTTAAGGTGGTGAATACAGGAGGTAATTGCCAAGGATATGAGTTATCTTTGCCTAATGGGTTGTCTATTCTTGTCACAGATGGAGAGGCACAAATAACAGAAGATGTGAATAAGACACCTACCATCGTTTTTGAAGACAGAGAAAATGACAATCATGTAGTCGTTGAAGGGAGAATAATGTAATGGCAAAAGAAGAATTTACTATGTGGTTTCAAGATGGACAAGGCAGAACCGCCATCTGGGGCAGAAGAGAATTGCGTAAACTTGCAAAGCGTTTTGACTTTGATGCAGATGAGGTTTTGCAGACGGGTGAAACAAAAATGCTAGACGATGACGGAGACGTTGTCGGTGGCGTTTACCATGAAGAAGAGAAGGCAGCTGAGCTATGATTTGGTTATTTAGTAAAATTTATATGTATATGGTGACAGGGTCCTTTTCAGAAAAGAAATACAAAAGGAGGTACAGAATAAAGTAGATTGACTAACTACGAATCATGTGCTTATATGATCGTGATTTTTGACTACATGACTTGATGGTGTAACATTTTTATACAGGTGTTACACCATTTTTTTTGCAAAAAAGTTACGCATAACTATATTGAAAACAAACATTTTTTTCTTGTTTGTTTACATCCTTTACTATGTGGAAATTTTTTAAAAAAATAAAAAAAAATATTTAAAGGCGTAACAGGTGTGAAAAAAGTTACACTATTAATAAGCTATTGAATAAATTAAACAATATAAATACTTTTTGTAACATATTTGAAAAATTAAAAAAGTTACAAAAGTTACATTTGTAATTAACCTATATTTAATATTATATGAATTACCAACATTGTTTAAAATTTATTGGGAATAATAATGGAAACAGAAAAAAATCCTATAACTAGAGGCAGAGGAAGACCAAAAGGAAGAGGTTTGAATGAGAATAGCCCTTTGACAGACAAACAGAAGCGTTTTGTTGACCAACTCGTGGACAACGATGGTACAATCACGAAACGACAAGCTGCGATAAACGCAGGATATTCTGAAAAGAGTGCTCACGCAAAAGCGTATGAGTTAACGAACCCAAACATCTGTCCTCATGTAGTAGCTGAAATTCGTAAAAAGAAGATAGAACTGGACGAAAAGTTCGGGATCACTTTTTCGAGGCACGTTAGAGACTTACAACGCATCAGGGACATAGCTTTGGAGAACGGAGCGTATTCAGCCGCGGTTCAAGCAGAATACAGAAGAGGTCAGGCTCAAGGAAACATTTACGTTAATAAGTCAGAGATCCGTCATGGTTCTATCGATTCGATGAGCCGTGAGGAAGTTGAAAAGGCATTACAGGAATTAAAAAATTCGTATGGAGACAATGTTATCAACATCACCCCTAGCGAGGCTGCCAAGCAAATCGAGGAAGCCAGAGTCGAAGCTATATCAGGATTTAAAGAAATATCAGAAAAAGAATCTATCAAAGTCTCATCTAACTAGGATAGAAACGACAGTCAGTCTTGGTTTTCCTGACATATTTTACTCTGACCCGTGGGGCGTGTTTCATTTACTGGAGTTAAAGACAAGCCCTAGTTTTGCCGTGAAGCTTTCCCCACACCAAATCAGTTTTATGTTAAGGCATCAAAATTCATCGGCATGGGTTTTGGTTCGTGGTTTAAAGACGATGGAGCTATATTTATATCATTCGAGCCAGATTATGGGGTTAAACGAATCGGGTCTTCGATTAGAGCCAAAATGCAAAACGAGCGATTTTGGCGACATTTTCGAAAATGTTTCACGTGAAACATTTCGCTAACCTATTGTTTTTATTTATAAAAAAATAAAGCTATGAAATGTATGCGATTTATAGTATACTTTTTATAAGTTGATTCAAAAATTTTTGGAGTTTGTAAAATGAAACATGACATAAGTGGAGTGGAATCAGTTTTGGCATGGGTAAAATCAAGTCCATTTGAAAGTTCTGTATCCTCAGTATCAGGTGGATATGTTCACATTAAAATTAAAGTGCCTGATGAAAAAGTTGATTTATCTAGTTTAAATGAGAATAAAATTTTTGACCCAAGGTTGCAGAGAAAAACAACTTTAGGGGAATATCTTGGTCGATATGTAGATTGGTCAAAACAATCGTAACTGTGTTTTAATCACATGAGCATCCGTCTGGTATCTTTTAGAAGTGCCAGACGGATATTCTTCGATTGGATAGTTTAACGCTTTTTTAAACGTTTTCTTTTCCTTCTTAGAACCCAACAGATAGATATATCGATGTTTCTGGGGTCGCGCTATGTGCTCATATTTATCTGTTTCGCGCATACGTTCTTCCAGAGACACTTGCTCACACAAAGTTTTTGAATGTTTATTAGTTCCTATTTCGCGCCATTCGTTTCTTTTTGCGGAGATACCTGTATAGATAAAGTTACACGCCTGATAGATTGTTCCGACATGGTTCATACTTGTATCTGCATAAGACACCACGATTCGTGGGCTGCGCACCATCTTCAGAGTTTTAGCAACAAAGAACGAAGCTTCGTTTTTACTATTGCGTAGAAGGCAGACGCGATTTAGTTCGAGAACAAGGTGAGAATGATCATCGCCACAAATGCCCCGACAAAGAGATGGTGAGGGTGGAATTCCATATGTAATCACTCCTATCAGTTCTTTGCCGTCATATAAGCCAAACGCATCCGTGATATTTGGAACACGTTTAGCGTAATGACGATTAAGAATCCAATCATAGGTTTCTTCAGCAAGAATTCGATCAACGTTTAGCATTTTTTCTCTGCAAAATAGTTTTCCGCCATCGACTTCGCAGCTCTGATATGTCTCCGACAAGGTTTCCTAAATCTTCATCGAACCCTTGCCACCACATTTTTTCCAATTCATCTTCTAATTTAGTTAATTTATTATACGCCTCGACAAATGAGTTACTAGTAGCCACGCAAGATCCTCCGCCAATCGTCTCTGAGAAGAGATCGATATTCTTCTGCTTCACGAGTATTACCTAGCATCGTGACCATTGATTGTAAGCTCCTCTCTTTTAGAAGACCAATCCTATCAACAGAATCAAGAAACGAGTTTTCCTCTTTAGAATTTTTTAAAGTTTGTTTTACAATTTCCTCTGCTACATTTTTATTCATTAGTTTACTGTTACACTCCCTACCGTTTGACTTTCTTTCGCAAGCATTTGTGCGATTTCAATTAATTTATCTACAGGTTCTTGGGTCACGGATTTTGGTATATCGGCATCGTCTGTCATATCATACAGGCATCCGAAGATAGCCGTTAACACACCAATCGATACGACAGGTTCGTTTTCCACTGTTTTCATTGACATATACTTCATCATTAGATTCATAACATCCAAGCCCATATCAACTCCAACAGTGAAATCGGAATCTTCAGTCGAGAAATGTATCGAATAATTTTTCTTACTCACTTATAATTCCACCTGTAAAAGATATGATTGTTAATTTGCACGGTCTTTTGCTTTGATTCAGCCCAATCAGGATATACATATGTTGCGTGATAGTGCGTAGCACCTTCTGTTACATCATACGTCCGAAAAGTCATTACTCCATATGCTACCATAATAGAAACTTCCCACACTTCATCGTTAGGCGCAATATCGCTTTTACCATCACAAAAAAAACTAAACTGACATTTGTCACGCACAGGATAGTCTTGTTTCCATGAATAAGTCGGACCCTGTTTTACAACAGAACAAATATCATCAGGGTAACGTGGGTCAAACACACGGTTCATCACCACGTTTCCAACGGCAATTTGCCCGATAACAGGTTCACTTCGCGCTTCAAAATAGATAGCCGTAGCCATACAAATTAAAGGATCAATCATTGTTACCTCCTTTTTATTAATGTATAAGATAAATCTTATTTATGTGCAAGCAAAATTGCTTGAATGTATAAAATTTATTCTATATCATTGCAATATGAGCAGAGAAAAAGACGATTTTTACCCGACACCTGACTATGCAACACATAGTTTTATCAAGCATTACGACATTAGAGAGGGTTCGCCTCATGTGTGGAGCAAGGATGTTTGGGAACCAGCCTGCGGAGACGGTGCAATCTCTAAAATTTTAGAAAAAGACTATGATATGAGGGTCGTGAGCACCGATTTGGTAGACAGGGGCTATGGTCAGTCGGGCATAGACTTTTTAATGGAGACAAAGATTCAAGCACCGTGGGTCGTGACGAATCCACCATATAAATTGGCAAATGAATTTGTGATGAAATGTTTAGATTTCATGGAACAGGAACAACATTTCAATGGGTTTGCTATGTTGTTACGATTAGCTTTTCTCGAAGGACAGGGCAGACACGACAAAATCTTTTCACGCAAAGCACCCTCGAAAGTTATGGTTTTCAGCAAAAGGCTGACGATGATTCGAGGAGATCACGATGAAGCGTGGTATGGTTCGGGCAAAATGGCTTTTGCTTGGTTTATTTGGGACAGAATCGAAAAGGATACCGTGCTAACATGGATAAACGATTAACTTTGTTTCAAGTTTAATCCATGCCTCCAATCACTTTGTTTCATGGTATCTCTTCCAGATTGAGACGTAAAAGGTCTGCCTATCGGTTTTTTGGGCGTAACCTTCATCATCTTGTCTGATAATCTTTCTAATTCTTTTTTAAAATCTTCAGAGGTCATTTGGTTGGCTGCGTCCATTGAGTTTCTCCTCACCATTTTCTGTAAAAGGGTTTTCCTTATGCATGAGTGATGATGCCTCTACACCTAAATTGTACAAAACATTCTGCATTTCGTTATCAGAAGCTTTACCTCTCGAAGACAAAAAGACTTCGATTGGTTGTTTGGTTTCAGGATGATAGCTAACAGTTACAGATATACCCATGCCCAATTCACTGGTAACGCATGGTCTGCGATTAGGCAATTGACTCATGATCTTCTCCGAAAATAAATAATTAGATTTTTAAGTTTAAAAAAACGAAAAGAATATGTCTATTGATTTATTGCTTGTTTTTCTTTTTTTGTGACTTGATAGCCCTCAGATCGGCAAAAGCTCTCGAACATGACTTTCAATTGTCCACCAATGGTTCGTTGCTCAAGTTTTGCAATCTGCTTAATGCCCTCGTAAACTTCTTTAGGCACTAAAATAGATTTCCATTTAGTTAAATCCATTTCCATCTCCAACTATTTATTAATAAGAATATATAACATTTATCTTATACATTCAAGCAAAAAAAACCCCTGACGTAGTTGATGCCTAGCAATCAGGGGTTAGGGTGACTTTTAAACGCCTAGAAAAAAAGCCACCCAATAGGAGGAAATCATTATCATAAATTTACTTCGCTTCACCCCAACTTAAACCGATTTCAAGGTCGGTCTTCATTGGTACTTTCAATTGTACAGTATTTTCCATTGTGTTGGCAATAGCCTTTGCCTGACTTTCATCCTTCACACTGATAGCGAGTTCATCATGTATTTGTAATAATGGAATAATTTTGTGTTCATTATATAAATCAGACATAGCTTTTTTTGTCATATCAGCTGCGCTTGCTTGAATAAGCCTGTTCAAAGCTTTGTAGGTATATGCACGTTTCAAAGCAGTATGATCTCCATAATGTGCTCTTGCCTCTTCGTACGGCATTGCTTTATGAACACCAAAACTACTTGGCTCAAATAGATTAAATCTAAGTTTTCTGCCAAGAATAGACACAATGTAACCATCTCGCTTGTTGTCTTGTAGCGTTTGAGAGACAATATCCATCGTTTTTTTCACAAAAGGTACTCTCTCATGGTATTGTGCTGTAAGTTCTTTGGCCTCTTCTAACGAACAATCTAGCTGATTCGACATTTTTGCTACACCCATACCGTACATTAAAGCCAAATTTAAAACTTTTGCCGATTTTCTAGGTATATCTGCCATTTCGGCAACCATCGAATGAAAATCCATGTCAGGGTCATTGATATAACCATTCACAAAATCATCTACACCTTTCATTATCCTACCACTCTTGCCACCTTGCAATGCAGAGGCAAAATGAACGAGAATGCGTGGTTCTTGTTGTGAATAATCAATGGAAGCCCACTTTTCTCCTTCTTCTGGAAGAAATACTGAACGAATCATAGGTCCAAGTTCCTCGTGCCGTGCAGGAATTTGCTGTAAATTTGGATTGTTCATACTGATTCGCCCAGAAACAGTCCCACCATCATCACTGCGAATTTGGTTTATGTGTCCGTGAATACGTCCTTTGTCATCAACATACTTTAGAAGCCCATTGATGAACGTGCCGTTGGTCTTATTATACTCTCTTGCTTGTAAAATACTTTTAGCAAGCTCGTGATCTGTGGTTTGTAAAAAGTTTTTCGTGAAGGATGGAGCATTTTTTTCCGTTTTTGGGTACGGTATACTAAGCTTGTCGAATGCTTTTGCGAGTGATTGTGCTGCCCAAATCTCTGGCTCAAAACCGCATAAGTCCTTGATTTTCTTCAAAGATTCAATTTCTTTTCTACGAATATACTGACTTGTCTGTTCAACTTTATCCAAATCAACGCGGATACCTCTGAATGTCATATCTACCAAACAGGGTAACAAATCACGTTCAAGCTCAAACACAGTTTTTAAATTTTCTTTCGTAATTAAATTTTTAAAACAAGACCAAACTTCAAGAGTAATTTCTGCATCTGCCGTGGCATAGGGTCCAACAAACATGGGAGGCATTTGCCACATATCTGCTTTTGGATCGAGGCCAAACTCACGAGCTGCCTGTTCCAAGCCTTTTTCAGACTTTATCTTCTCAATATAATCAAAGGCGATTGCATTAAGCGAATAACTAAATCGGTTCTCATCCAACAAAGATGCAACAACCATCGTATCAATAATATTGCCGTTTACCTGATAACCCTCTGATTTTAACCACCCAAGATCATATTGTGCGTTGTGCATGATTTTTGGGCATGGAAGCGTAAGCACTTCTTGCATGAAGTTTTTAACTATGTTGACATCTAAATTACCCCCACCTTCATGTCTAATAGGTAAATAGCCACTCCAGAACGAAGTGGCTACGGCAAAGCCTATAATATAGCCGTCTTTACGAGGCCACCCTGGCCCTAACGATTTTATATTTGGGTCTTTTGTTTCAAGGTCGATGGCTATTTCTTTTGCGCTAGATAAGTCAGGTAATTCTGTTGGGGGAACCCAATCAGATTTTTCTTGAAACATAGCAAATTGTAATGTCATAATTTTTCTTCTTTGTGCCGTTCAAAAATCTGTAGTAGTTCAATACCAAGCTGAAAAGCGTTTTTATCGGTAATTTCAAACTGTTGAAATTCTGTATCTTTACCATCTTCTCTTTTCAGAACATTTATAACTACTTTGTTAGAATCTGGGTTCATGTATGGGTCAGTCGCATAAACAATTTGAAAGGTCATATCTGATAACTTCTTACAGCGTCTTCTGGTGTAATTAAATAAAGGTTTTCTTTAGTTCTCGTGACTGCAACATAAAATAGACGGTGTAAATCTTCTGTTATTTTGAATCCTTCAGCCGTACTAGACATACGAGCTTCATCAGAGGCACGAGATATGTCTGTGTAAACAACGACATTCTCAGCTTCACCACCCTTTGCACCATGTATTGTTGAAATCTTTATTTTCGGGTCTTCATCTATCTTCTGACCTCTTCGTAGCAGTGCCGATATGTAACTGGATTCCTCTTCAGGCAATCTATCTAAAGCAATGTCCCAGTTCATATCTATATCTGCTTTTAAGCCCATGTTTGTCACTAAATCCTGATAAGTAAATTCATCTGCCATCTCAACATTTGGTAATTTTTTGTAACCTCGTTTCACTCTGGTATTTGTTTTCATCCATGTATATAGATGATTAAGGTCTGTACCATAAATCTTTTGATCGTTTTGCAAACTTTTCCACGCCAAAACTGCAATAGCTACAGAGTGATTGATACTTTTTTTATTCTTATACTCAAACAAAACGCCATAACTTTTTAAATTTTCTGTAATTTCTTGTAACATATAAGCACATTGAGCTAGTACAAGCCAAGTGCCTTTGCTCATTTCTTCAACGGGAGCACTTATTCGCACGTTAACAGACCCTTTTATTTTGTGTGGAAGATACTTTTTGATACGTCTGTTTTTAATTCTGGACACAATACGTTCAGCAACTTGATGCACACTTTGAGGCACTCTATAGGATTGCGACAATACTTCCGATGGGCTATCTAGCGTCAAGAGTGATTCAACGTCTGCCCCTGCCCATCGAAAGATTGCCTGATCATCGTCACCTGCAATGTAAGCTTTTTTAGATTTTTCTAAAATGACGTTGACCATTTCCCATTGTAATTTTGATAAATCTTGTGCTTCATCCACAAAAACAACATCAAAGTGTGGGCAAAATTTCCCATTATTGGATACAAAGTATTCCAAGATATCCGTATAGTCGTATAATTTAAGCGATTGTTTGTATTTTTTGTACGAATTGAAGGCATAGATTACCTCTTGTAAACTTTCTTCAATCGTTGATTCATTATATGTTATGTCTACAGGCTCCCTTTTAAGCCGTGAGAGTTGAATAATTTGCATGACAGGGCTTTCCCCACTGGTTATGGCGGAGATGCCATCCTCTGGCTCCGTAGGAGCTTTACGACTAAGATTAAATCCTATCTTTAAACCTAACTCGCTCAGATGGTCATCAGTCAGTAATTGGTTTTGTTTGATATCCGACAATTGATACGCAAAACTGTGTAATGTGCGAAAAAAGTGTAAATCGCTATCATCATCTAATTCAAAACGCTTTCTTGCACGATCTCGTGCTTCTTGTGCAGCCTTCCGTGAAAAAGCAACAAATGCAATTCGGTTAGGTGTTATACCATCTTCTATCGCTTTATCCACCAAGTTCAAAAGCGTAGTAGTTTTCCCTGTGCCAGGTGGTCCATAAATTTTTAAAATTTTAGAAAGGGACATCATCCACCTCAAAATCTGGCACTGGTACATCCGTTGTTGGTGTTTCAAAGGATGGTATTCTCCAAACTCGTACAACTCGGCCTTTTATTCTTAATGTTGCGGATTCTCCTTGAATATCACGTAATCGTTGAGCAATCTTATGTGTTTTGAAATCAAAGAAACGGTTTCTCTTGAGATAATTCTCAAAATCGCGTAAGCGAAAATAGGTATAGCCTTCCTCTTCATCAGTCCAAGGTCTTCTTAAAAGTATCTCTTCCTTGTTAGAAGCCGTCTGCATATTACGACAGAAGTCTTCTAGATACTCATAGAAAGCTCCTTTTAAAGAGGCATCGTCAGAGGCTTCCATGATACCTCCTTCGGTTTCAGTCATATCACGCAAGAGACTTCCTAATCTGTTTTCCCACATAGGTCTATTGACCGTAGGTGGCATGAAGTTAAGTTGGTCTATGCAAGATCGTTGAAAAGCAGATTGACTCATAAGTGCATCTGTATCTAGTTCTAATGGCTCTCCATTAACATCCATGAACCAAACAGGTGGATTTGAATTGTATTTTCTAAGATTGGCTATCGTTGCATTTGCTACTGCATTGCCCACACCGAAGCGTCTTGTTAAACATTTTGATTTATCACAATATTCATTAATAGGTGCATCAGAACATTTGTAGGCATAATCTTTACGATTTAATTGTCTGACAATTACGTTTACCTCGCTCAAAGCCAAAGGAGGTGTCATATATTTCATGTTGTAACTGACTATCTCCTCTTGCCATTTATCGGGAAAAGCTTTGCGAAGATAAACACCACAATTAAATAGCCCGTTGTTTCGTGTGCCGTCAGGAAATCCTTGTGAGCACAATGTCTGAAGACACGGTGGACCATCCACAACAGGAGTATCCTCTGTCTTGTCAATGCTTAAAGCTTGTATTTGTTCAGGAGTTTGAACGTTGTCCTCATAAAGCTTAATAAATTCATCAAGCGAGGCTGCGGTTCCATCTTCTTTGAAGGCATATCTTAACCCTTTTTCTAGCTTGAAATAGGGCATATTCAAAAAGTTACCTATATCGCCTCGCTCGAGGTTTAGTTTGATTTGCTTTGGAAAAATCTCTGAACCACTAAAACCAAGACCTGCAGAGATACTATTCAAGGTATCTTGCATCTCCTTTGCACTAATCCATTCTTTACTAAATAGAAAGATATGTGCTCCACCTGATTTAGACCTACAGACTACTAAAGGTAGTTTAAGGTCTTTAATTCTATCAATCAATTCTTTGTGGTTGAAATTATATTGATCAATATCAATGCAACCCCATTTGCACATATTCTCACTATTAATAGGAATAATGCCTACGCTATGCCCCTGACCAGTTAGATGACCTTTCCAAGTATCTAAAGTCCGTGGGTCGCGTATAATTCTAGCCTGACCTGTGCTTTTGCCATTAGCCTGTTGCTTTTGGATTTCATATGTTCCGTAAGCTTCTTCAAGCCCGACAAAAATACTGGCAAATTTTTCGATATTCATTATTAAACATTAAAACGGAACGTCTTCAGCCGTTACATCATCTTGAGTATGTTTAACTTTTACCTCTCCCTTCTCAATTGAGGCAGAAAAGCTTTTGCAAGAAGTATAAAGATTAACATCGTCTATTTGTTTATCCAAAGCCATTTCCCATCCATGCCAAGAACCTTTGGAGTTTTCTTCCGCAATAGTCTTCAACAAATATACATGAGAGAACATAGGCATTTGAACTTTACCTTTAGCTGAGTCCATCTCCTGAGACATTATAATAGAAAGCCACTTTTTGGATTTTTTCAATTGTGACATTTTTAAGGCAATCAAAGCGTTTGATGCGCTACCTTTTTCAGGGATGTACTTTACATACCATTGAGCGGTTTGTTCAATATAATCTCCAGAGCCATCTTGCACATACTCTCTGTTATCATTTGCATCTCTTTTAACTTCTGGCATCTCTGGGTCATTCCTGTCGTAGATTGCTACAGGAGCACCTGTTCCAGAGCCTCTTGGGGACCATCGAATATACTTTACCTGAAAATAACAAGGTATAACTTTAATTCCTGTTTTACCTTTGACTATCTCACCTGTAACAGTATTGATAATGTCTCCAGCCTTTACGTCATCTCTTTCATCCAGAATAGGGTCTAGCTTAGAAATAATTTTTAAAAAAGGTAGTGCTAAGTCCTCAGTCTCGACATTTGCCAAGCCTGCAGATGCATCAGCAACAAACATAGATTGAAGATCATTAGTGGCTACTGCGGTTTCTTTTTTTTCTGCAACGTTTGTTTTAGCTTGGGTCATTTGGAACCTCCTTTTGTTATAGTTGCCTTTTGTCCAATAAATGCTCCAAAAAGCATTTGTGGAAATTCGTCTCCTGCCTCCACTCTTTCTTTTATAAAAGCTTTGAGTGTCTGAGGATGAACATTTTCTTTTTGGTTTGGGGTTAATCCATTTGACATTGCGAGGGATTGAAACTCTTTTGCCTTGTTGTCCTCGCCCATAGCAAAGTCCACGGAAACTATATTTCTGATAATATCCCCGAAACCGTTTTGACGTAGCCATGTGAAAGCCTCCTGTTCTTTACCTTTAGGTATTTTTCCGCCATATGTTTTTTTGACATCAACTTTCGCACCATCTTGAAGTTTTATGCTCGAAAGCCCCATTTCTCCTAAAGCAGTAGGCAATTCATCGTCAGTCAATTTACGGAGTTCTTCACCGTACTGTTTCAACAAGGAATCCGTATCAGCTATTTTTTGCTCTAAAATTTGGATTTTCTCTGCTAATTTAGCTACAGTATTCAGACCTTTATCATTAAGATCGTTAAACGCAGATTTTTGTTTTTCTTCCGCATCTGCTTGGAATAAGGATGTTAAATCATCATTCATGCTTGCTCCATCGTTCATGTTTCTTCGTTAAAGAGATTTTACTCTTGATTTATTGCATAATAACGCATATTATCTGATAATGTCAAGGAGAAGATTATGTCAAAAATTATTGAATTATTCGATTTTAAAACAAAGCCTTACGAACATCAAATGAAGGTTTTGGAGAAATCTTGGGAACAAAAATATTTTGCCCTTTTTATGGAAATGGGTACAGGTAAATCAAAAATTGCTGTGGATACGATTGCTTTGTTGTACCAACAAAAGAAGATAGACGCTGCCTTAATTATTGCTCCTAAAGGAGTGTATCACAACTGGGTTTGGAAAGAAATACCGACACATATGACTGATTCGGTGGAATATGACTTACTTGCTTGGCAACCAAATATAACACAAAAATTTAAGAATAGTTTCACGGACTTGTGTAATAGTAAAAAACTCAAGATTTTTGTTATGAATGTCGAGGGTTTAAGCACCACTAAAGGCACAAATACCGCACATTGGTTTACTAACCGCTTTCCAAATAGTATAATAATCGTAGATGAGAGCACCACAATAAAAAATAGGAAAGCCTCTCGAACAAAAAACATAATTTATGTAGGAGCAAAGTGTAAGTATAAGCGCATTCTTACTGGTTCGCCTATAACACAATCACCAATGGATTTGTACTCACAATGTGAGTTTCTTAGCCCTACGTTATTAAACTTCAAAAGTTATTATTCATTTCAAGCACGTTATGCCGTTTTACAGAAAAGGAATTTTGGTCCACGTTCAATTCAACAGATTGTGGGATTTAGAAAGTTAGAAGAGTTAAATGAAAAACTTGATAGTTTTTCGAGCAGAACCTTAAAAAAAGATTGTCTGGATTTACCCGATAAAGTGTTTATTAGAAGAGAGGTTCCATTAACACCAGAGCAAGGAAAAGTGTATTTACAAATGTCTAAATTAGCGTTGGCAATGTTTGAGGATGGACAATTGTCTACTACAACAAACGTTCTAACGCAGATAGTACGTCTTCAGCAAATATGTTGTGGGTTTATAAAAGATGACGATGGTGCGGTCAGAGAGATTAAGAATGACAGATTAACAGAACTTGTGAACGTGTGTGAAGAAGCAAGCGGTAAAGTTATCATATGGGCTACTTTCGTTCACGATATTGTGAAAATTAGTCAGGAGCTATCAGAAAAGTTTGGTTCAGATTCGTTTGTTACATTTTATGGAGAAACTCCGCAAGCAGAGCGACAGGATGCTGTCAATTCGTTTCAAGATCCTACTTCAACTGTACGGTTTTTTGTTGGTAACAGCCGTACTGGGGGTTTCGGTATTACACTTACTGAAGCTGATACTGTCATTTATTACTCAAACAACTATGATCTAGAAGTTAGATTACAATCTGAAGATAGAGCACATCGTATCGGGCAAACAAAAAGCGTTACATATGTTGACTTGGTAAGCCCTAAAACGGTAGATGAAAAAGTACTTAAAGCTCTGAAAAGTAAACAAAATTTAGCAAGTCAGGTGCTTGGAGAAGAATTGAAAAATTGGCTTACAGATGAGAAACAAATGAAGTTGATTTAAATTATGACAGGACCATCAACTGCAAAATTAGGTATTCCTAATTTTTGATTTTTTCTCATTAGTTCAAATAGTTCCAGTTCTCTTCCAAAAAGACTTCCAGGGTTATCTAAACCTTTGTTTAATATTCTTCTCAAAGAATCATTATTAAAATCGTCTATATTAAGTTCACTTAAATTCATAAGAGATCCCAATCCAAAATCTTGTAATGGCATTTTAAATTCCATATTAAATCGCTTATCATCAGAGAAAGGATCTACATCAAAATTTAAACCACTTGGTGAGTTATTTTGAGGTAAATCTATTCCTTTGCTTTTGAATAGTGACCTTATAACAAATGGTGGAATTTCATTTATCTTTAATTGAGATTGATCCCCACCACGACCTGTCGCAGGAGGTCTATTCTCAATTTGTTTATAATAATCAATTAAAAACTCTGACGCAGACTTTTCTTTATTTTGTTTTTGAGGTTTACTATCTTTGTTTGTAAAAAAATTTTTCAATTTATTTTTTAAAGATGTAATACCAGAAGGAATATCTGCACCTCCTATGAGAGGAGATACCGCACGATTTAAATATCCTAATGTGCCTTGCGGTCCTTCAGATAATCTTTCTGTAAATTCGGGACTTCCTTCAATCATTTGCTCTTTAGTATCTAAAAAAGCTAATGGCAAACCTAGTGGACTAGCCTTAGAAAATAAAGCTCGTGCTAAAACTTCCTGACCACTTTGTTGTCTTGGAACAGACCCTGCAATACCAAATCCCGTCATTTGACCTTTTTTAATGGGTTTTTTTAAAGCACCTCTTTCTGTGCCAATTTGCCCTGCGTCAGGTATCCCCGATTGAAAGGGATCTATAAATTGATTAAACCGTGATTCGATTATGTTCTGAATTCCTTGAGACGGAATCTGCTTAGAATAATCTAGTTTGTTAGGATTGATACCAAAAACTCGTGTAAAAAAACCTTGGCTTCCGAAAGGATTTTTATCTGTCATACCTTGCGATTTTTTAAATCGTTCAACAGCACTTAAAGGTTCTTTGCCTATTATTTCTAATGTTTTTTCACGCTCTTTCTTCTTTTGATTTTTTGAAAGATCTTCATAAAACTTTTTATTAGTGCGTTCCCCATCCTTAAAAAACCCACCTTTTGATTCATAATTTTGAGCTGCAGCTGCATCAATGTCGGGAGCAAAAACCATTATACCACCATTTCCAAAGAAGCTTCTTTTGTTTTATCGTTTCTTTTTGTCCATCCTTTGCCAAAATATTCAAAGGTTTTTAACTTTTCATAATAAGCTTGTCGTTCTTTGTGTAGTTCATCTATTAAATGAATACTATCATAATCATTAACTTTCGATAAGGTCATTGGTCCGATAGCCCCGTCTTGTTCTGCACCTACTATTTTTTGTAAATACCGTGCAGATCTTGAGGGGCCGCTATTAACAGCCCAGTCAAACGCAGAAAAATCAACGCCACTAGGCAACTCGTCTCCTTTTACTTTATCCCAGAAAGAATTTTTATATATCTTTTCTACATGAGAGTGAGGAATGAGTTTTAATTCATTTATGTCCTTCAAAGGTCTACCTAAGAATTTTTCATAAGTTTTGTATGTAATGCCGCGATTAGTAGCTCCACCTGGATCTTTGGGATGATCCACAAAGCCACCTTCGTGTTCTAACACCATTTCTAAACTTTTAAAAAAATTAGCTTCCATTATGTTCTCAGTAATCCAAGTATACCATCCCCCGGAAAAGCACTTGCTAGTCTATTTCTAGCTTCTGGTGAAGAGGTTGCCTGTGCCATCGCAGAACGTGTAGAGATCGGGACAGACACGTTTGGACGCACAGGCTGACTCAATGTCGAGGGGCTACTTGACATTGAGGCATCTGCATTTTGTCCTAAAATTCTTTGCAAAACATTATCTGGTAAACCTTCTCTGTCTCTACCAAAAGGATTTGGAGCGGTTAGTGGCACATCCATATCTCTAGTTTTGATAGGAACATTTTCAAATATTCTATCCTCCATATATTCCTTATCATCTTCTTCAATTTCTTCAAAATTGTCTTGAGCGGTCAATCCAGCTCCATATAAATAGGCGTTTAAACTTCTTGCGTTTTTAAGTAATTCTTTTTCTGTTTTTCCCTGTTTTAATAGTTGTATTAAAAAACTAGGATCTGTAGCTGCTTTTTCTAACATCCTAATTTGATTATTTATCGGTCCTTTTGAAAACAATCGTCTGGCTATTCTTGCTCCAATCCCTGCCTCAACTAATCCTTGTGGTCTTAAAAATGGCACATTTTCACTAAAACGTCCGATAGACCCTGCGCCTAGCCAACTAGCAAAAGCAAGCATATTATCACTCATACCTTCAGAAATATTGCTTGAGTCTCCTGTCATTTGTGCAATGTTGACGTTTTTTCCTACCTCTAAAACATAATTTAATCTATCAATCTCTGCCTGTGAGAAAACGTTATTTTCTATTAAAATCTGACCCAAATTCTTGGTGCTCGGTAAAATTTGTGATGTCGGAAATTTTTGTGCTATGTCCCTTGCTTGTTCACCAATATTTGTTCTGTCTTGTGATGGAGCACTCAACAAAGGTTCATTAAGGGCTTTAATCATTGCATCGAAGTCAGTTAAATCACCTTTTTCACCTTTTATGGCTATGTATTCCACAATAGCTGACTTGAAACCATTTCTCACATTTTCTGGAGATAAACCATCATTAGACAATTTTTCTAAAACTTCTGGACGCTCCAAAGCATTATTCATAAAAGTTATTATTTCAGTAAGATCTTTTTCTGGAGATGTTTTGTTTTCTATCGAAGCTGTAATTGCTTGAGTAAAATTTTCGTTTGCAAACACTTGACCAAGGGCATCTTTATCCTTAATTTTTTCTGACAATAAATTTTCAAATGCCTCAGTTTGTGCTTGTTCTGCCGACAAAGATAAACTTCTTCCGTCCTCGATCATGCCTTTTAATTTAGGAAAAGCTAAAAAAACTAATCTGTTATCATCATCATTTAAAAATTCTCTGGCTTTTTCAGCATTGAATACTTTTTTAACATTACCATCCTGATCTTCAACATTATCTAAAATTTTTCTACTAGCATATTGTACTGCCTCATACATAGCGTCTGAAACCGTCTCAGGACTGACTTGATCAAATCTTATTATTTCGCCTTTTGGCGTTTTGATAGGGTCATCTAAACCTTTTGCTCTTGGAACTATCAAATTATCTTCAATTTGCAGTTCTTTAAGTTTTTGATTTACTACATTACCTGCACCAATTATTTCATGCACCCTTTCCATAGTGGGAGTAATTCCCCCTTCGGTCAGAGATTTTAATAACAACCCAGGTTTCATTTGTGCTACGTTATTATGACCCTTTTTTTCTACAATATTTGCGAAAGTTCTTACAACAGCATCATTGTAGGCTTTTGTAAAAATCTTTGCTTTATTATAAGCGATTAAGTTCTCCGCTGATTCGCTTTGTACAGACGCATCTAAAGCTTGATCAACACCATCTAAAAGAGTTCCCAGAGCTTCTACCTGTTTTCTGTTGGGTCTATCTCCAGAAGTAAAAATTTCCATTTCATCTATTATTGTAGAACGTAGGTTAAGTAAGTCATTTGCATTAACTTGTGGGGGCAAATCCTCGAAAAAATTTTGATTTGCAATGTCGATATTCTTTTGAGCATTAGCCATATCAATTTTTATTTTAGCAATTTTTTCTAATCGTTTTAGTAAAGGATCATTTGCAAAATTTTTACCCATAGATCTTCTAATATCTATTAATTCTAACACTTTTTTATCGACAGAAAGTTCTCCCTCCGCACCGAAATCTAATTCATCAAACGGTTTATTTACAAAAGTTCTTATGCGGTCTTCTCCACCCTCGCCAAAAAATCTTTCTTGAAAAACCTCATAATCATTTTTTTCTTTAATTGTCAGTTGATCAAATTCATTTTGTGCTTTTTGAAGAGCTTTAGAGGTTTCATCTGGACCCGTTACTCTAACTCCCATTCTTCTTAATATTCTATTTAATTGATTTGTAGCTCCTGCGAACCCAATTTCTGAAAACTTAGTGTTAGCTTGATCAATGGCATTAGTGATTGAATCAACGTTTACGACAGGCGTTGTTAAATTAACTTGGTCATACAAAACTTTACTTTGTCTTCTTGCATTAGCACCAATCTGTTTCAACATTTCAAATAAGTTTGTTGATAGCGTATTAGGGTCTGTTATTCTAATTTTTTCCGCTGCATTAATTGCTCTTTGATTAGCTATAATAAATTGTTGTTCAAAAATTTTTGATAAAGTTTCCTGTTCCAATTCCATAGCTAATTTAGCATCTGCTGGATTACCACTGTTTTTTAACAGTTCGGTTAATCTTGCAACTAAAAAAACGCCCTCTCTATTCTTATTAATTATCTCTGGACCTAAAAGATTTTGTTCATCAAATTTTTTGAGTTCGTTTACAACTCTGCTTTCAAAAGCAGACAAGATTGGAGAGCCACTTAAAGCAGCGGGTGTCAGTTCAGGAAGACCTTCTGTAACCACCCCATCTTCATCAAACACTTGTAAATTCAACAACTCTCTTGTTAGATTATTAATTTTTTCTGGATTGTTTTCTAAATCAAATATGATTTGATCAATTGTTTCACCACTTGAACTACTTTTTATTAAATCGGAAATTCTAATTGCTAATCTAGTTTCTGCGGTAGTACCAGAACCAATATTTCTACCGATGGTAGGTAAAAGTTTCAAAACAAGATTGGAGGGTGTAAAAGCACCAACGAAACCACCCCCTAATTCTGAAAGAGTAGCAGTGGAATCATCACTTGGATCAAAATATTCTGCTAATCCAGCTCCAACGGACGCTCCACTAATTGTCGGTATTTCACCTGCAAGGAATAATCTTTGTGCAAATTTACCTCGTTCACCTCTCGCTGTTTCTCCCGCGCCAACTAAAGATTGCTCTAAAAATCTTGAAGTTCTGTATGGTATTCTTGCTAAAGAAGGAAAAATGCCCTTCTTTTTCATTAACTTTCTAGATGTTAATAAACCTGAAAATGTATTATAAGCGGACCTTGGTAAGTTATAGGCATTCAATGATAAAGCTGTATCATATCCAAAAACTTCCCCTGCTTTAGCAGCAGGTCTATCTGAAAACGGAAGAGGTCTACTTTCAAAGATACCTAAATCTTCGCCAGCTTGTACGAGACCCTCACCTAATCCTGTACCGATTGTAGACAACAAACCTCCACCAAAAGTACCCACAGCTACATATGGTTTATATGGAGGAGGAACAAAATCAGAGGCTTTCTTTGCAGCGATTAAAGGAGGGGTTATTTCAATAGCTGCCTTTGTAGCCCCTTTAAGAGCAAATTCGGTGAACCGACTCAAGGGACCTTTTTTAGGTGCAACATTGGTGTATTTATAAAAAAAGACATCTGGATCAATCTGTTGATTAGCTACACCTTCAGTGTATTTTTGTTGAGCTTTTAAAGCTCTTTGGTTTAAAGTATCAGCATCAGTTATGCCTTCTTTTTCCGCTCTATCAATTGCAATGAAACGAGCTAGAGTTTTATTTATGTCATTTGTATCGGTGATACCTGCTGAAAACAATTCATCTAAATTGACATCATATAACTGACTTGCTTTTTGAACCTCTGCGAGTTTGGCACGAGGCCCCATACCAAACGGGCCTTCAACATAATCTTGAGGATTTACCGTTTGTTCTAATTGTAATAAATTAACCATTTATTTAAAAACTCTTTCATATATCTTTTCAGATCCTGTGAAATCTTCGCCTCTAACGGTTGTTAGCATAGCTTTAGAAATCTCGTCATATTGATTTGCTAAGAAATATAAATAATTTGCACTGTTATTAAGTTGAATTCTTTTGGGATCGTTGGAAGGCAATGCCTGTGCATCTCCCTCTATCTTTTTTGCCTCATTTTTTAATTGTATCGCAAAAGCAAGAGATCTTTCTCCTTCTACTGCGGGATTAGAAAACATATTGGTTACGTTAGGAAAACCTTGTTTGAAGGTATCTATCTGTTTTTGAGTGGGTCTAGAAATAGTTCGTAACCATGCCAATTCAGCACTTCTATTTAACCCATCTAATCCTCGAACAACTTCATTTCTACTTTTAAATGGTTCTGTAACCTTGCCAAAGAATACTGCGCTAAAATTACCAACAACGTTGTTGGTTATACTTTTAGCTGCTCCAGTAATACCTACCACATCAAAAATGTTACCATATAAATTTGCATCGCGTATTACTGACTCATAATCTGGTTCTTCAATTATTTGTCCATCATCAATTAACCCAAAAGTATTTATAGCAAAAGTGTCTCTTCTCTCAAACTCTGGTCTGCCACTCAAAGATGGAGCAGAGACAACTCCTTGTTGATTAACTATTTTTTCAAGAGCGTCTTTAACAAATGAGGGAATTGCAGGAGGTATCGTTTGTGAAGTTCCATCTCCTGTGTTTATAGTCACTGCTTCACTTCCCGTTCTAGAAACCAAAGCACCTAAATAATTTTCAAAACTATTAACAATGTTTCTGCCGTCTGGTGAATTTATGTCAAATTCAGGGTCTAAAATCTTTTGAGATAAAGGTTGTAATGCAGCTCTGGCTCCACTTTCATCTAAATCAAAAGGTTTCTCTTTTTTTGTCGCTGAAGTTGGAACCACATAACCTTCTGATCGAATATTAATTTCTTGTTCAAGCGTACTCGCAGTTTTAAAATCTGCATTATTATCTGGTTTGCTTAACGTAATAGGAGTGTAAGTGGATTCTGGTTCAATTTTTGGTGTAAACGTAAAACCTTCATTTCTAATTTTTTGCTCTTCTGTTTTAGAAAAAGCTGTTTTTATATTATAGTTTTTATCCATTAAAGACAAAGGACTGAAATATTCTACATCATATTTATCAGGATTCTTTTTGTACTCATTGAAAGTTAAAAATACTTTATTTCCATTTGCTTTATCATACACAGTAATCTTCTGTGAATCATCGGGTATGCTATAACGATTAGGTTGTTGATTTGCAACATAACTACTGACATTCACCAATTTATTTAATTGTTTATCATTATAGGTATTGAATACCCTTGCTTCAGGAGGCAGATTTTGAACTGCTCCATCCTCTGGAAATCCTGACTTTATAAAATTGCTTTGCAACATAGTTCTTTCAGTAAAACCTGACGCACTATTTGGATCTGGTACAAAATAAGTTGTTCTTTGATCTCGCTCTAACGTGTCCGTAGGTTGTAAATCTTGTCTGAAAATTTCAGTCAAAACACCATTTCTAAATACTCTAATCATCTCCATAGGTTGCATATTAAAACTACCAGGTGCTAATTTATTTTGTATTGCTTTAGTGATAGTCACGGGTTGATTAACACCCACCGTTTTTCCTTCTATGGTAAGAGGCTCTGTTGGGTAAATCGTAACAGTTTCCGTAGGATCAAAAGTGAATAGAGGATTTGATGTGCTTAATGAAGTCTGATATTCAACAAAAGGCACTTGTCTCTCTAAACCTTCTTTAGTAAAAACTTTGACCATTTCTTGAGGATTAAGATCAATATATTTACCAGAAGGTTGTTGAGCGAAAAAGAAAGGGGTTGCTTCTTTTATTTCTTTTGTTACTGCGTCAATTCGTTTTACTAAAGAAGTCGTCCCTGCGGGTTTTTCTAACATTGCACCTTGAGGTAGGGTTGAACCCTGCTTAATCATTCTAGTGTCAAAACCTTGAGGATTATTTGGATTTGGTAAATAAACTTTGAATTCTTTCGGTGGAGTTTGCACCCCTCTTGCTATTACTTCGCCATCTTGAATAAGTGTAGAATCTTTTGGCAAAATAATGTTTTTATTTCTTCTATCTAATTCTTTTTGAAGAGCCTCACTTCTTCTTGTTAACTCATCTGAGGCTAATTTAAATCGTGCTTCTCTTCTTGCTTGTTCTGTAACGTCTCTTACTCTTTTAGCTTCATTTCCTGCTGTAGCAAGGTCCGTGAGCGTTGGTTCAAGAGCTTCTGCTATTGGAACCCCTTGTGCTATTCTTAAACCCGCGGGTGCTAAAGACCCCAATAGAAAAGACCCTAAAGCCTGTTTACGAGCGTCCTCAGACCTATCTGGGTATATTTCCCCGAGTAATTCACCGTATCTTGGGTCATTATATAATTCAAGTAATGACGGTAGCCCAGACGATTGTTGCGGTCTAATTTGCCTCTTAGGAACAAAATTAGGATTTCGTCCAAAAAGTCGTAAAAACTCTGAACCTGTCATGCTTTCAAAATCTGTTGCCATTATCCAAATAACCCTAAATTTTTAGCCCCAGAAGCGGCCGATAATCCTGATAAACCAAAACCAAACAATTGCTCTGCAGCACTAGGCTGATACGCACTACCACCAAATGTTGATACTTGTTGAGATGATGGAGCACCTGTGTAAATATCTGATAAGAAAGCTAAATCTTCATATGGTCTAAAATATGTTTGCGTAAGATTTTTGCGATCTGTATCTAGCTGTGCTTGATCCTGTGCTTGCTCTTGTGCGCCAAGATCAAACATAAACCCTAATTCTTGTTGTGTTAAAGCAGGTAAAGCTTCGGCAATTGACCCTAAACCCTGTCCAACCAAAGCTTGTCTTCGTCTTTGATTCTCAAGATTAGTAACAGCACTATCAAAAGCACCTCTTCTTAAGTCACTTGTTAAATCTGCACTTGTTCTAATTGCTTCCTGATCTGCCAAGCCTCTTTGTATAAAGTCTCTAGACATACCTTCCTGTCCAAAAGAACTTGCGCTTTGAGCTAAATCTGGATTCAACAATGCTCTTTGTCTAGCAATATCATCTTGTGTCCTTAATATTACCTCATCGGTAAATGGGTTTAAATATTGGTCTAGGTCATCTTGTGTAATACCTGTTCCAGCAGACCTAAAAGAATCAGCAGCTTCGTCTAAAAAGCCTGCAAAATCACCTAAACCACCAGAAGCTAATTGACTAAGAGCATCTTTTTGCAACTGAGATAACCCTGCTAATTCATACTCAGGCAAATCTCCACGATCTAACTCTAAGAGTGCTTTTGCTGCGTCCATTAACGCAAGTTTTTTTGCTTCAATCTCCGGTGATTCTGAAACTATTTGTGTGGTGGTTGCCATTATGCCATCCTCTCAAATTGATCCATCATAGTATACATCCTATCAATACCCTTATTTAAGTTACCACCACCGATACCTTTAACTGCATCGCGTGTCATTACAAACTCACCATCCATTAACATAGCAGGAACATCATCTTTCGTGCCAGAACCTTCTCCAGGTCCAATACCACCATTACGTCTTGGAAAATATTGCGCTACCCCTCCATCGTCATATTTTTCAGCTAATTCAGGAGATATTTTTTGTTGAACCGCTTCAGGTAATTTAGAAAAACCTTTATATTTTTTTGGCACTTCCCCACCATCTTCCATTGGTAGTATACTATTCATTAAATTACCTAACCCAAAAGGTGACATGGGAGTGTTTTGATTAGACATAAATTCATCATATTGTTGATCGGTAGAGTGACCTGCCTTGAAAAAAGGAGAAGCCACTAATGTAGTTCTAGGGTTTTGAGTCGTACCAAATGTATCTACAACGGGCGGATTTTGTGTTGCTCTGCCCATAAAATTATTCATACTTGTCCCTGTTAAAGCAGACTCAATTGCCTGACCTGAACTCCTAATACTATCACGAGCCATTTTTAAATTGTTTTGAATTCCTGCAAGACCCCCATTTTGCATCCTAGCTACACCCCCATTTTTCGCAGAAAACAAGGGTCTATCAAGATATGGCAAATTTATACCATACTCTTCAGGGTACATCGCTAATAATTCTGCCCCTGTTAAAGGCATCTCTTCGTCCCCCATCTCCCCTCCAGAATCGTCCATAAGAGCTGCTAATCCAAGAGCACTTGGTATAGCAAACTTATCCAAGAAAGATGGAGTAAACTCTTCTTTTACTGTGCTGAATGCTGCTTTCTTCGCATCATCTGGCCTTATCAAACCCATATCAACTTTAGGTGTTAGTTTAGCAAGCTCCTCTTGATACTGAGGAGAAAGTAAAATATCTGTGTCAGATGGAGCAGATTGAAAAGGACCTTTAAAAATACTTGTTTCCGTAAGCTGATTGTCTGTTTGTTGTGCAATTGGCTGTTCTGTAAAACTACCTCCTACGGATGGAGCATATTGTTTAGAGCTAAAAGGCTCTTTGAAAAATTGACCTGTTTGCCCAATATCTTGACGAATACCTTCTAAACCCCCACCAGTAAAACCTTTGAACGCTGCCCCAGTAGCCCCTGCCAAAGCCGCATTTCGTACTGCATCATCTAAATCATCTCCTCGTATTAATGAACCAATTCCTGCTCCAAGTGTTGAAGCAGCTATTGTCCCCATACCTGGAGCTAAAATATTTAACGCTATCGGAAGTATTAAAGGAGCCTGTTCTACAAAGGTATCCTTAACATCTTCTAACGCACTACCTAATCTGTCAAAAATATCTGCCATTATACTTTTACTTTAACTGTTCCTGAATCATTATACAATGCCCCTGTTTCTAATCCAAGCTCTGATGTTGGTAAATCTGTCAGTGTAAGGTTAGTTCCTCTCAAAGGACCATTAACGTTTTGTTGTTCAATAAAAAACTGCAAAGACCGCAAAAGATCATTCATATAACCCTTGGTATATTGTTCTGGTGGTTCAGGTAATCGTGGAGAGGGTACTTCTGTTGCCATTATGCATTCCTATTTTTTCTAATTGCATCTTTACCTTTTTTAAAAATATTTACAACTTCTGTCTTACCCATCACTTTAGCTCTTTGTTCTGCAACAGTTAATATTTGTATTTTTCGAGCAAAAGGTTTATTTATCTTTTTAACTTTTGCAACAGTTTTCCGAGCGTCAGATGGGGTAGCAAATTTTATCCCAACTGTATCTTTAGGGTTTTCGTCTGTATATAATCTTCTTCCAGATCCTTTTGGTTTTTTCCCTGTGCCTTTTTTGGGATCTCTATTTTTCATCGTCTACCATCTTGTCTCAGATTTAATCTTGGACTACCAAGCTTCCATTTAGCACCAAGTGCATTAGACTCTACTCGTAAAGCGAAAGATCTGCCTCTACTACGAACATTTAATTCTTTTGTAAATAATTCAACAGGTGTAGCTTGACTTCTCGTTGTAGTTCCTGCACTAGTATTTCCGAAGTCTTCGCCTGGGAAATTTCTAGATTTTATAGTAAAAGTAGCTTGCGGAGAACTAAGAGTTGTAGAACCCGTAAAAGTTAAATCAGGTATAATTTTATTAATAAATACAAAATTTTCACCGTCTCCAATGTCTATAGGAGAAGATTCAATAAAAGAATTCATGGCACTGCCATCATCATCGTAACCAATCTCATGGTTGTAAATATACTGATTTCCTGTTGCTATAGGCAAGGTCCGTGTGCCACGGTCCAACCATGCAGTTCTAGATAAATTTCCAAAATACCATACTTGTTGACCATAATCATATGTAACATATTTATCGTTTTCACTAGAACTAGCGGATGGATAAAACCAAGTTATCTCCGAAAACTCTGAATTAATACCTGCCACAACTTTATCGCTTACTTCGTTATTAAAATTTAAAAATATTTTTTCTTTAACGCTACAAGGCACTTGTTGTGTAGCTCCATCATAAACGTAAAAAGCATCTTTACCCATCCAGAAAACCACATCTTCAGTAGCTACCGCTGCATTAGGACTCATAATCGTGGTATTTGAAGATAGCTGTTGTAAAGAAAAAACAAATTGACCCCCGACAAAAGTCATAGAGAACAATGCCGTATCTGTCCAAACAAGTATTTCTCTCTTTGTTTCCACTGCTTGTATAAATTCTGACCCACTACCTAATGATAAATCGCCTGCCGTATTTTGTTCAGTAGGAAACCAATCTGTAGCGTTATTACGAGAGGAAAAACGTATTAATAAAGGATCTTGTACATTATCTCCTACTTTACTCGATATTTCATACCGACCTACAGTAGAGCTACCTCCATTGCTAGAATCACTAGCATTTGCGATTGCTACAACATTTATAGTGTACGAATTTGCATTATTAATTGTTTGTATTTCATATCTTTGATTTAAAACATCTGCCGTGACCGCACCCCCCAAACTAGATGCACCCGTTATAGTGACAAAATCACCCACTTGTGCTCCATGGGAAGTGTCTGTAACTGTTACAATTCTTGAAGAAGTGGCTGCAGAAAATGTCAGATCTCCTGCACTAGTGGTACTAACAGTGGCTGCAGAGAAATTATCTGTGCCAAATGCTATAACGTGTTTCTCTTTATCAGAGACAATTATTTGTTTTGCCTTTTGTGGAATGGCACGTTTCGGTCCTGTGCCAACACCTGTTGTTGCATCCTGTAATAAAACCGCTCTTTCACTTAAACCCTGTGTTTTATCCCAATAAAAAATACTACTATCTCTAGGGCAAATTAACAGATCTTCATTGAAATTATCATGTGACCATAATCTTATATTGTTTGTAGTAGTTAATCCGCCAGCAGCTGCGTCCCCCCAACCAGTAAAATCATCGTCTGAATTAGCATTTCCTTTTACTAAGGTAACTAAAGTATTATCGGCATGAGTAGTTGCTACACCTGTACTTCCTGCAGGTTGTACATTACTTGCAGCGCCACTTCCAGTATATCCTCTAGTTACCGTCAAGGTATTATCATCAGTGGTAGAGGTGACTAACATAAGTTCATCATCAACTTTGATAACATCCCCTGTTGTTGTAATCCCTGTTTCATCATCAACGTCTATAGCTGTCTCACTAGCATCTAAAGCTTCAGCTAATTGCGTGGTCAAAGCTCCATTTGTTTGACCTCCCCAAGTTCCTGCACCCCAACCTGTGCCTCCAACAGGGG
>VTLG01000834.1_pt1 | contig 29013 bp, 20 predicted proteins | sample 4694571 | NCBI WGS metagenome assembly VTLG01 (sample SAMN12604809, study PRJNA352737) | marine metagenome | biome: ENVO:00000447; feature: ENVO:00000209|ENVO:00000569|ENVO:01000036; material: ENVO:00002151; isolation source: viral sequences binned using virsorter ...
TGGCACCTGTTCCAAGATATGTTCCTTCAGAAGAAACACCAACTTGTGCAGCACCAACGAAGCTAGTAGCAGTTAAAACTCCAGATACAACTGCATCTGTAGCATTTAACCGAGTGATAGTTCCAATAGTACCTGTCAGATTAGTACTGGTAAGATAAGTAATCGTTCCAGTAGTAATAGTACCAGTGGTGCTATTAAGAGTAGTAATAGTACCAGCAGTAGCAACAAGACTTGTTATAGTAGAACTTGTGCTAACCTGGTCAGTATTAGTTAACCGTGTAATAGTACCTTGGGTGATTGTTCCAGCAGTACTTACAACATCAGTTGTGTTTAATCTTGTAATAGTAGAAATAGTACCAACAAGATTCGTAGTATTCAGTCTGGTAATTGTACCAACACCAGTGATGTTGAGATTTCTACCAGATACTTCATCATAAGTGATATCACCAGTAACATCTAAGTTACCAGCAACTGTCATTCCTCCACCAACCCATACATCAGTAAAGGTTGATACTCCTACAAAGGTAGAAGCAGAAGAAACATTAACAGTTGTTATATTTGCTTGAGCAATCGTAGCAACCCCAGTGATATTGAGGTTTCTACCAGTTACTTCATCATATGTTATGTCATCAAGGACAAATAAATCCCCTCCAACATAAAGATCTCCACCAGTAGTAGTAATACCACCAGCAGAGGCTAAGGTTGTTACACCTGCGACTGTTAATCCAGTCTCCATTCCAACTGGACCAGTTAATGTACTGATCCCAGTAACAGAAAGACCACTCCCAACTACTACGTTGAGAATGGTTCCAACCCCAGTTATATTGAGGTTACGTCCAGTTACTTCATCATATACTACATCGCCAAGAACACTAAGGTCCCCAGCAACATAAAGATCGCCACCAGTGGTTACAATTCCACCACCAGAAGCTAATGTTGTTACACCTACGACACTTACATCTCCAATGAATGTGGAAACACCTACCTGAAGAGTAGTTGCTCCAATACCACCGAAGACATGGAGAGTTTGATTCGGAATCGAAGTACCAATACCGACCATCGAATCCGTGGCATTTGCCAGGATAAGATCGCTATTGACCTCTAATCCATTTTTGACTACAAAATTCTTATTTACAGCCATTCGGGTTCACTCTCCCCCGCAAGTTAAATTAATCTTTATTTATTTATACAATGTTATTGTCTACTCTTCATCAGGACCATATCCTTCAAGAGTTTGTAAGAACATATTAGTATTAAAATTAGGATTCTCAACTAAGAATTCATCCAAATCAACCCAATTAACACACTTATCACAGACTGCTACAGGTTGATCAGTTCCAGTTCTTCCAACAGTTCCACACTTTGTTCCACCAATACATCCCTGAACCTTTCCATCCTTGCATCTAAATGCTGAACCATCCCTTGTCCATTCTGGGAAAGAAGCAACAGCAGCATTAGATCCTAGTAAAGTATTCTTAGGTGCCTCAGATCCTCCCCCAAGACTACTGATAAGTCCTCCTCCAACTATACCAACTGCAACAGCAATGGCTAGTTTAACCTTATTGTTCATTTAATTATAGCATCTAGGGGGTATTTATAGAGAAGAAGCCGCAGGAATGACAGGTTCGTTATCACTTGCAACTGACGTAGCTTCAATTGATATAAATGCAGTGTCATCATTACCACCCTGTCTAGTTCCAGTAGGTAAAGTATCACTAGTAAGAAGAGTCACCTCACCATTAGAATATCCAGATCCACCTCCTCCACCTCCAGTATTACCAACTAAAGGAGCGTCTCCACCATATGCACCTGCTCCACCACCACCTTTATAAGTATCAGAACCAGCATTTCCCCCATTCTCTCTATATCCCTTTCCTGACTTATATCCTCTATGAATTGATGCACTTCCTGTAATTAAATTTCCATCATATGTTCTGGCTTGTACAAATCCTAAATCCTCACAAGGAGCATATCCCTGTTGAGCATAATAATCTCCTACCGTACATTTTGGAATCAATCCTCCTTCCACATTTATTCCATTAAAGTTAATAATATCTGTTGTTTCATTAATAGTGGCTCGAGCATAAGATCCTATAGTACCCATTGCACCTTCTGTAAGCTGTTGTCCACCACCACCTCCATCAGGTCCAGTTCCCGTTTCTCCACCAAGGTTTACTCCACCTCCATCTCCTCCACGACCACCATTACCAGATCCACCACCGCCACCACAAACAGCAATGACATTTGCTTTACGATAGAGAACAGCAAGTCCACCACCACCTCTTCTTCCTCCTTGTGGTGCAAGGTTAGCTGAATAAGGAACACCTAGTTTAATAGTATATTCGTTTTCTTTTACAAGTGTAATCTTAAAGACTGATAATCCACCATGACCACGACGATAACCACTATTAGCATCACCTCTTGAACCAGCCATTGTAATCTTAACTTCTACATCCTTCTCTGAAGGCCAGAATGTTATTGATCTAGTAGAAGCAGAAGAATCTGCACGGAATGAAAGAGCACCATCTGTTAAATTCTTAGATCCACTAGAATTTAAAGTTGTAGAGTTCTCAGTGAATGATTCATATTTAATAACAGGTGCAGGAATAATCTCATTAAAGGTTATAACATTTGTATATACGGGAGAAGGAATTGCTGTTGGATGAGAAAACTGACACATTAAAGTGCTAACACCTACAGCACTTGAAAATATACTCAACTGTGTACTCGCAGATCCAACAATACCTGTTGTATCTGTTAAATCAGTACCATCTTGAGACCATTGATAAGAAATATCTCCAGTTGTTCCATCACTGGCTGTTGCATAAGTACTAAAACTAGCAGTCAAACCTGTTGCTACCGTAGTATCTTCTGGTTGATCTACAACTGTTATAATTGGATTAACAGTAATAGTAGCAGAATCAGAATTAAAAGGTTCATTTAATGCATTAGCAGTATTACCTGCTTCATATGCTGAAGGAACATAATCTGCTTGAAGATAAAATTCTCCTCCACCACCAGTAGCTAAATTACTTAAAGTAAGAGTTGTAGTTGCAGAACCAGTAACATTATCTCCATCAACAACTGAACCAATCCCTACCTGATACCATTGATAATCAATCGTTCCCGTACCCGTAGCAGGATTAGAAACATCCCCAACTGTCATAAAAGAAACCGTAGCAATACCACTAATACTTGCTGAACTTGAAGTACTAGTGGCTACCCCTACAGGTTGAGTTGAAAAATATAAATTAGGACCGTTAAGATCTAACGTTGTTCGGGTTGCTCGAAATAATGACATTTATTTAGTTAAGGAAGTTTTGTCCTGTAATTACTCCGAAGATTCCTTGACCTTCCAAATCTGCTCCATCAAATATCTTGAAGGAATAGATGTCAGTTCTACTTGCAGTAGTAGTAACGCCTGGAACAACACCACCTGGCCAGTAGACGGGCATTGTACCACCCGCACCAACGTTCATCGTGTCAATACCAACGTTGCGTCCACCAGTACTATCCTGAGTTAATTTCAGAGTAAATGATGTTGCTGAAGTTTCATCAGCATTATAAATTCTAAATCTATCCACATTGTCAGTAACTGTGCAAATAAAGTTATTTGCTTTATTAAGATAGATATTAACTTGGTTAGATACAACCGTAACAATACCAACTTCTTCTGAATGACTCTTCAGTCTAGTATGTGCAGTCACATCTAGCTCTGCCCTTGGGGCCGCAGTCCCAATTCCCACACCATCACTGGTAGTCATCATTATAGTAGCACTACTTCCAACCTTAATATTAGTAAGAGTTGCAAGACCAACTGTAAGATTACCACTTGTAACGTTTAAGTTTGCTGCAGTAATAATACCACTAACATTTACATCCTTGGCATTCAGATAATCTGGGAATCTTGCTTCTCCATTGACCCACAATGAAGTTGTTCCCATTCCTACATAACCAGTTTCTGCATAGTATCTTGGTAATGCAGTTCCAAAACCTACATTATCAAGGTCTGTGTTATATAATCCACCTGTTATGTTAGTCCAACCAAATAGTGATGTAGTCAGACCTGTTAGTCCTGAACCATCACCAGCAAATGCAGTTGCAGTAATGGTTCCAACAATATTACCATCACCAATCATCTGTAATTTATAGTGTCCAGCAGTGGTTCCAATACCAACACCAACACCATCTACAGCAAAGATTGTAGAACCTGCACCAACTTGGAATGTATTAACACCAGGAGTTGTAGTTCCAACGCCTACTTGATCAAGTGCAAGAATATCTGCTTCTTTAGAAAGACTGATGTTACCAAAACGTTTCCAGTCATTCTCTGAAGTATAAACCCAACCAGCATATCCACCCTGGTCTGGGTTAGCATAGTAACTAACATCACCTGGGTTAGCAGCAAGAGTAGGAGTTCCTAAACCAACAGTATATTTCCTTGAAACTGTTGTATCACCCTGCAGGTAAACTGCATTAGCTTCAAGTCCTTTATCGGAACTAACTGTTACCTTATTGTTAACAAGAAGAGGACCATTAAATTCTGAAGTAATCTTATTGTCATCACCACCCTCAACCTTCAGTGAACGCTTAACTGTAAACTCAGTAGCATCACTAACATTGAGTTCTGGAAGATTAGCAATATCCTCACCAGTTACTGTCTGAACTGGAGTATCAACAATCTCTTCTTTACCAGTAATGGTACTTACTTTCTTATTACCTGTATAAGAAATACCCTTATCATTCATTCCAGTGAAGAAGTTAACTCCACCTTCTTGCTTGAATGATTGTGCTAGTCTTTGCTCTGTAGGATTAACATCCCTATTCTGTTTAGATGGGAATGCAGTTGAATAGTTACCTGGACCATATCCAAGATATTCAAATGTATGAGCAGATGCACGGATTAGAGAATGTCGTCTAAGTTCTATTGGGTCAACCTTAACCCTTCTAATAACAGAATTAATAAGATGACTCTCCGCTTGAGTTCCCATAACTCCACGGAATACAGTAACGGTAGCATCACCAGCAACTGTAGTAGTCTTGATTCTCATCATCTCATTATCAACTACCAGATAATCACCAACTCTAAGGTCAAGATTACCTAAATTAAGGTCTTGAATAGAGATAGTAGGAGTAGTTGAGTTAGCTACTGCAGCAGCAAGAGTAGTGGTAATTCCAGCATATCGTGGAACCATTCTACCACTTACATTCTCATTATCTACAGTAATTACACCACCGTTAGCAGCAAATCCTTCACGATAAGCATACATCGTTCCAGTCTTAGTGGGACTAGCAGTGCTAGTACTCATCTTAACTGCAAAAGATGTTAAACTAATATCCTTCGTTATTACAAAATTACCATTATATAATGTCTGACCTGCACCAACAAACTGCACTCTCTCATCAACTTCTAAACCATGTCTACCATTCGTCGTGACAGTGGCAATACCAGATGTATAGTCATATGTTAATGTATCAATCGAGACTGATTCGCCCGTTAGATGCATATATGCACTAGCAGTCAGTGTCTTACCAATACCAAGATTACCTACAGTTGAAATACCAGCAACACTAGATGCAGAGGCTACCGTAACACTTGATGCTTGACCAACAACGACATCCGTAATTCTATAAAGTTGATTGTATCCTGCATAAGATTCTGAAGATACACCAGAAATTCTAACAGTATCTCCAATATTACTATAAATCTTCTGAACAGAAAGAACACCTTGAACAAATCCAGTAGTAGTGGCAACACCAACTACATTCATGGTATTACCTATACCATAGGCACTACCACCATCCATAATCTTAACAGCAGTGATAGTTCCACTTCCATTAACAGTTAACCTAGCAGTTGCACCTTGACCTGTAGTAGAAGTTCCAATACCAACTAGTCGTGCATTATAAACATCTCCTGCAGTTCCAGAACCATAACCAGCACCACCTGAATCAATACCAACCTTAACAACTCTATTAAATCCGTGCTCTAAAGTTGTAGTAACGGTATGAGCACTTCCTGTATGAGAAACAATATTCGTAATACCTATACCAATATCAGTATCAATAACATACTTATTAAGAGTCTCTTTAGTAACACTATTCTGAGTATTATCAACAACAACCTTACCAATGGTCTCAGGGACAGCAAAAGATTTTGTCTGTGGTGGGTCAGATTGAGGAGTATCTCTGTTAGTCTGAGGATAAAGTTGCTTTAATGGTTGAGAGAAACTTTCTTCCTTAAATGGAGTAACAGTTGGTTTGTTAGATGCATTAACTACAGTTAAGTAATAAACACCATCTTGCTTTCCTGCAATATAATCTTGAGATTCCTTAGCACTATAAACATAGTAAACATTTTCATATCTCTTTCTCTTAAAGTAAGGAAGAGCAGTCGTTCTTGCAGAAGTATCATTACTAAATGTTCCTGGGTCTGTAGTTAATCCAACAGAGAATGTTTTGTTACTACTAATACCAACAACATTATAATACCTGTTAAATCCAGTTCCTGCTGCACCAGTTGTGTTCTTACTACTCTTAACATTGACCAACTCAACTCCAGAACCTACAGATAGGTTATGGGGAAGTTCTGTTGTAACATTAATATGAGTATTATCCCAATTAGCATCAGCAATGAAACTAAAGTTCCTTTGTTGGTTCACATTAGCAAGTGAACCACTTCCATAGTAAGTAAGAACTTCAGCATCAGTTCCACCAATACCCGTATTGGATTCCTGAATAATATATCCATCTATAGGAGGACGAGCAACAGTAATTCCACTAGCAGCAGGAATTACATATCTCATTCTGTAGATAGTATCATCTGCGTTTCTACTATCTGATCTTCTTTGTATATAAGTTCTTGTTGTTGCTTCTCCAAGTCCAGTTGAACCAAGTCCAACAATTCGAGGATAAAGTGTATTCTCTGTAGCAGCAGTAGCAACATTAACATACCACTGAGAATTACCAGAACTCCACTGAATTGGGTGTCCTTTATCACCAGGGAGTTTATCAGATACTCTACTTACAACTTTTAAAAGACCACCTTTATTGTTAATAGCAATTGGAAGGTCATTCAGTGCTTCGTTTAATGTCTTAGCAAGCTTAATGTTAGTATTAGTTGCAATACCAGCACCAATCGTAACAGCATAGTAAACAACATTAGATTCTACACCATCAGGAACCTGTCCATCATTACTAATAATACGAACCGATTCACCATTAATAAAGGAGTGTGGTGCTGTAAAGGTAATAACTTTATCATTTCCACCAGCACTATTAGAACCAATACTATTAATTCCAGTAGCACTTTGTTTAACTGTAAATATCTTCTCTGCTGTAGATTGAGTTAAATCTTCTCCACTGGTGGCTTTCCAACCATCCATAACAATACGAGAAGTATATTCTGTAACAGACCCAGCATATGATACAAGAGCTCTTAATTGATCATTCTCTCTTGCACCAACTCTATATCCTTCAAGAACATTCTCAGGTTTAACAGCTTGGTTGCTCTGATTATATAAGTAAAGGTTGGCAGTAGATCCAATACCAGCAGAAACAGAATTAAGAGTGGTATTAACATCAATTGCTTCAAATTCAATAGCACTCTCTGTTAAAGAAACTTCTTTTGGTGGAATAATATGTGTGATATATCCTACATCATCCTGATTATATGCATCAGGTCTAAATCCTTTTGATGATAATGCTTTAGCACCGAAGTTGGAGTTTGAGTTAGTTAAACTCATGTCTCCACCGTTTGTTGTCAAGAAATGCTGTGCATATCCAATCGCAAAACAAGAAACTGCCTGACAAACACCATCATTAGATATCTTCAGATGATAGTTCTCATATGATGGTCTATAAACTGCATGTGAATTAGTACTTAAATTAGCAACAGTCAGACTAGTATCATAGTTACCTGAAGGAATATCATCTGTATTAAATCTTACAAATGCATTGTCATCCTTTTGAAGTCCAATACCAGTAAACTGGGCAACAACCATCGATTTGAATCCAGATGCCTTGTTACCATCAACCTCCATACCACACATACCATAAACAGATCTCAATGATACGTTAAAGACGTATGGTGAAGAACCTGTTACAGTATCGGACGAAAGGGTTAAAGTAGCGCCAGTTGCTGTTGGAGCAGCAGTAGTTGGAGTATTCTGAACGATATACTTTAATATAGTATCACTTGGTCTTTCAGATACAACAAACTTACCATCATATCCAGAAGCAGACACACCAGAAATACGGAATGGAGTATCTACATCCAATCCTTTTAATGCACTATCAAGTGTTACAGTGATTGTAGTATCAGCAGTAGTTGCATCTCCTGCATAAACACTACTAATTCCTACAGATGCACCTCTTGAACCAACGATTCTATACTCATCAACCTTGGCTTGAATATCAATAGAGGTAGATGGATAATCTGGTTCAATAGCACGACCAGAAGATTGTCCATATGCAAGACCAACCTTCTCATAATACATGGTAAGGTCAGTTCTATTGGTTGTATAACCACTAATGAACTCGTCATTAATCTTTACATCATTAACACCATCCGCAAATTCAAAGACAGTTAGTTTATGGTGAGAGAAGTTAGGAACAAATTCATTAGTAGTATAATCAACATAACACTTTCCATTTGGATCAGCATCAAATATACTCCACTCTGCTAGATAACATCCACCAGTTAATCTGAATACACAACTTCTTTCTATATCATCATTCGTTGGAGAAGGTACATACTTAGGACGTAGTTTTGTCTTTCTTACATCAAAACCAACAATAGAAGTACCACGAGGGACAATTACACCACCGTATATACTATTAAGCTTATAAAGTTCGTTATTTGGGTTGGTTAAATCAAAGTTAGTCGTTAAGTCAAAGGGAGGGAAATCATCAGATGTTGTTCCATTCCTTAATCTGAAATTATTTGACCCGTCTGGTATCCATCCTGGCCTATTATCTATTACATGATCGCCTGGATATAATAATATTGTAGTTTTTGCAAATCTATCATTATCTAATCCCTTCTGATATGAAAATCTTGACGACTCAACTAGTGCTCGTTGAATAGTCTTAAAGGGGCGAGTTAAAGAGTTACCCTGATTTTCAATACTATCCGTAGCATCCAAATCATTTGGGTTAACATAGAGAATGTTCCCTCGCGTCGATTTTAAAAAATTCTCTAATCTTGAAAGACCCATCTTACTCGCATTATAGTTCTTGTTATGGATTATTTATCATCACAAAAACCCTTCAATTCCTCAAGGGTCGTTGCTATTTCATTCATAGCATCACGAATCTCAGGATTTTGACCAGAATGCATCTTTAACGTATCATCCACAAACGTCCATCTCCATTGTTTCACCTCTTTATTGTGCCACAATCTGATATTCATTAATCGACAGGTACTAGTTCGGGATTTTCTAACTCCAACTCAAACATCATAGGATGACATTCTTCTTCCATTAAGTAAGAATATGCCTTATATAGGTCATCAACTTCCCATCTTTTCTCCTGATCGGCTAATGTTACTATTTCCAAATCTTCTTTGGCAATTTCAGGCAACTCATCAAAGGTAAAAGGAACATTTTGGATGAAATACATGAAGACTAATTTGTCTCCTTTATCATACCAGCAATAGCGTGTATGTATTAGGTATTTCATTGTTCTATCTATTTCCCTTTATTTAGTGGGGATTATACCAATTCATCAAAAGAACAGTGGCAAATATGCCAATAACAACACCAAGACCAATCCAAGAAAGTAGTGCCATTTTTAAAGAGGATCAACATAGGATAATGTATCTGTAGAGACATGTTCACGAACATAATTTAATACATTCATAAACTCCTCTGGAGTATCACACTCCACAGTTTTTTCATCTCCTTCACTAGAGTAAATATAAACTGTTCTCTTAGTTGTGTCTACCACACAACGAGTTAGATATTCATCAGACATACAGTAAGCACTCGTTTATTTGAGTATTCTACCATACAAGGAAAAATTCGTCAACTAGCAACTTCAACCACCTTCCAAGCACCATCATAATAATTAAGTTTGCTGGTAGTAGAGTTATATACCATCGCACCTACAGTAACAGTCATCGCATTTCTCTGGGCAGTAGTTACAACTGGAGGATAAAATGGTGCTGTTGTGCTAGTGCATTTAACTTCACCTGTTGCAGTTACCTTTCTACAATCAATATCCTGACAGTCCACATCAGAACAATCAATATCCTGACTTACACCTACATTATAAGTTCCACCATTATCTTCAATACTAGTTAAAGTATCACCTGCTTGTGTTATATGTGTATAATAATTAGCCATTATAGTGTCCTCCTATCATAATGGTATCCTGCAATTGAGTATTGATCATTATTACCTGGATAATCTTGTGGGGTTTCTCCTTCATATTCTGGAGTGAGTCTTTCACCATCCGCACGAGCACCAAATACATGATAAAAACAATCAATAGGCATTCCACCATTTGCTTGTAAATGAATTTCAGTAGGATCTATTCTCTTTACAATAACATCTTGATGTGCTCCATAAGGAGTAAGATTAACTGTAATTGTAGTAGGATCTACTAACTTCTCCCAATATGTAGGAAGTTTTATTACTTTCTTATTCTTTACTCTTCCTCTAACATAAACAGCACCTTCAGGACCTTCTAAACAAATATGTCTTAATCTATAACCTTCCCTAGATGGATGAGGAATATCAAACCCTTTCCATCCCTGAACATTAATAGAACTCCCAGTAAATACTCCACCTGTTCCTACTAAACCAGCAAACGTACAAGTTAAAAGATTACTAGTATGCAAATTACCATTATTAATAGTTTGATGACCTTCAACAACTAAAGCATCAGCATTTGCTGTTCCATTAATAAGAACATGTGCTGGATTTGTTCCATCACCTTCGGTTTTAATATCACCTTTGACATGTAATGAATGATCTGCTGGAGTACAATCAGGATCACTATTCCTAGTCCTCCCAATCATTATAGTAGCTGAATTACCAGGAAACTCAGTAGGTCCACCAAAAACTCCTGGACCTTCACATAACATTGATCCATTAATTCTCGTATCACCTTCTTTAATAGGGGGACAAATACCTGTTCCTATCCTTAGTTGTCCTCCTACTTGGACATCATCAAATCCTAGTGACATTATTCTTTAACCTCCTGAAGTCTTATTGTTTTGTTGAACTATAGATTTAGTATTACATTTAGAATCTTTAACAGCAGATGCATCACTCACACCTTTAATTAAAGAAGCATACATTTTCAAACAAGTGTTAGCAGCTATATCCATAATACCTGTTGTAGTAATCTTAGTCATTGACTTAGAATCTAAGATTATTTTCTTAGTTTCATGAACAGTAAAAGTCTCTGTTGCAGTACACTTAATGTGTCCTTTCTCTCCACCTTCACCAATAGCAACCAACTCTATGTCAGTTCCTTGTAATCTAATCTTTCCATTATGAGCAGTTATACAAATATTACCATTAACTGCATTTAAAATCAAGGTGTCATCAGGTTCAGTATTATCTTCTCCTGCTAAAACCTGAAAATTACCAGGACTTGTTGATGTTGTCCATCCTTTTCTCTGTCCATCAATATCTAAGGAGAATTGATGACGACCATCAGGAGTGTCAAGCATAACACCTGCCGTGACATCCCCCTTCTTATGAATAGCACCAAATCGAAGTGTTCCTTTATCAGTGCCGTATTTGACAGCAGTGTAATTTTTCTTTGAAGGCCCAGAAGTTCTAGTAAGAGATTGATTGTTTGCTGATGTTGACATAATTTTATATTAGATTATTGGGGGTTCCTGGAATATCAAGTTTAGGATTATTGCTACCCGAATCACTACCCTGTCTCAGAATTGCTGATGGAGGTGTAGTAACTTCAGCATCAATACTTTCTTGCATTGTATCATAAATCTGGACCAATCTACCAGGTGTTTCATACCAACCAGCATACCGAATACCATCTTTATAGAAGACAGAACCATAGTAAGGTTTACCATCATAGAATCCTGTCCGTTTCAATCCAACTAAATCAGTTACTTGTATTAATCTATCGGGATCGGGTATACCAATAGGATCTCTAATAACCTTAAATTTAGGTACAAACTGAGCACCTGTGCCTGTTAATGATCTAATCCTTATTGCAGGATAAGTAGTATATCCATTCATCCCATCAGGAATATCTACTTTAATTAGTTGACCAAAAGGTCCACATACAGGTGAAAGACATCTTTCTACCCCTGTCTCGGTATTTTCAACACATACTAAATCTTTAGAACAATCATAATTTATACCAGGATTAGTAATAACAATTTCTATAAGTTCTAGGTTAACAGGATAAGAACCACCAGGAGCACTTGGAGATGTCCAACCATTTCCTGGATCCGTAATAATAATATCAGTAACAATACCACCACCATCTATTTTCTTAGGACAAGGAGGAGGAATAAGAACTGCAGAAACTCCAATAGGATTAACTGTCCATGACTTACCTTGTGAATTTCCTGTGCGTGGATCAATCTTTGATACACTTGTTTTCTTAGTAATCTTTACAGCAGCAACAGTAGGATTAGACGCAAAAGGAGCACTCTGTGAAGAATTACTTAAAGTTAATTCTATTGATCTCTTACCTTTAGGAGCATTAAACATATGACTCTCAACTCCTTTCCCTAATCCAGATTTAGCTATTTCTACTCCATCAAGTTTAACCACTAATAAATCATCACCCTCAGCTTGGATATCATACGTTCCTGTCTCAGGGAAATCAACATTACTCCATGTCATAGTCCAAGTCTTACCACTGAAATTCTTAGCATATTCTTCATCAGTTGTCCAAGTCGGTGTAATAAATGGTCCTAAAGTATCTGAATTTGCATAAGTGGATAATGAAGGACCCTCATATGAAACTCCATCTTTTGCAGAACCACTTGTAAGACCTTCACCATATTTTACTTCGGTCTTATCTGTGGATGGGACTCTATACTTACAAGTTCTTCCCTTAAAGTCATAAAATTCTCCTTCAGAAGCAGAGCATACTAAATCATCCCAAGAATTATCACCAGAATTTTCCATCTGAACCACTTTCTTACCTTTATTCCTTAATCTTATACTTGCATTTTTATTACCACTTCTCTCAAATACAACAGTGCGTTGTTGACTTCCACTCCTACCCGATTGAGTCCAAATTTTATCCATAATCTTAATACTATCCACTGCTTGACCACTATCTCTGGGATTATCATTCCAGGATAAAGTCATTGTAACGGATACCTTCTCACCATTCCAATCTATACTCTTACCATCTACATTAAATCTTGCTGTTCCTCCAATTACCTTATCAATTGTAAATGCTGCATTAATATCACTTCCAGAATCATCCTTTAATGCAAGTCTAGTTCCAGTATGTGTAACATTTATTGGACTATTGGTTCGATTTAATCCAGTAAATGCAACTGTTGATTGAGAAGCTCTTTGCCCACTACTTGTAAATTCTACATCATAAACTCTTCCTGTTTCTACAGGAACAGTGCGTGTATTTTTTATCTCTGGTCCTTGATAATCTTTTGATTCTTCAAAAAGACCATGAACTTGCATTATAGTGCCAAATAATGCAGCTGATGTAGTCTTGAAAGTTACATCAACACTCTTAGCGCCTTTACTTGTTGATTGTGTTTGAGATTGTTTTGATGCCCAATCTGCAGTATTAAAAATCTTTTTATCAATTGTAGTCCAAGTATACTGTTTATCATTCTCTATTTCAATTGATATTTCATGGTCTCCACCTTGCAAATATTTCTTCACTACATCAGGTGAAAGAGCAGTAGGTCTACTTACCTTCTTTTTACCATTAGGTCCAAGAAGTTCTTCCCCATCAATTAAAATTCTACCACTATTATCTACAGTTCCTTTTAAACCATAAAATCCTGAATAAGGTAAATTAATCTTCCAAGTATTTTTATATACTATTCCACTTCCGTCAGTTCCTTTAAATCCTAATGGAGCAATCGGAGAAATAGCATAACGATTCATAAATTGTTCCCACATATCCACCCTTACTGGCCACCATTTCTGTGAACCATTCGGATGTCTAGTAGACCAAATAGGATTATTAGGACACCTACCTTCCTGTAATGGAGGTGGTTGTGAAGGAACATTGGGCATCGGAGAATCAATAACCAATGCTACACCCATTGGATTCTCATTCCAAGATTTTACAGAAATAACTTCATTATCCTCTGTTTCAAATGCAGATCGAATATCCATTGCAATAGCCATTGGATTGCCTTTTGCTAATGGTTTACCAGCAATCTGTTCTAATTCTACCTTTAAACTATATGAACCTCCCTCAAATTGGATGATGTCAACAGATTTACCTCTTCCACTTGAACCATCACCACGAATTTTAAATCCATATTTTTTCAGAACAATATTTTCTCTTCCAGGACGACTAAAGGTAAGAGTTGCATTATCATCAACCATCGATTCAATAGAATACTTCCCATCAGCAGGGAAGTTTACATTCGTCCAAACAATCTGATGGGTTCCTGCAAAATCATCCGTAGATGCATTACCCAATACATTATCACTGGTTCTATCAATTGCTGTAATTGGAGTTACAGCAGTAATTTTAAGATTACCATTTTCATCATAACCATTCCCAATATTATCATCATAACCAATTAATGTTTTATCAACACTTATTTTAGATGCAGCACCTTTACCACCACCACTATTTTTAACCAAATATTTTTGACCACCAGTAAAAACACCTGAACCAGTTTCTTTAAATCCAGATGCAGCATCTCTCTTTAAAATAAGATCACCCTCATCTGTTTTTATTTTAATCTCTCTAAGTTCTATTCCAGCCCATTTCTGTCTCCTAGTAGTCATAGCAAAGAAAACCTTGACCTTTCCAGTACCTACTACCTTAATATAATCCCTACCATCTTCACTAATAAACTTTACTGAAGGTGGAGGATTCTTAACAAGAACTTCCTTATTTTTTTGTTCTCCACCAACATCTGTAGGGTCAAATGGAAGAACACCAAATCGATTTAAGAAATTAGCATCTCTACCAGCACCAGGATTAATCTTCCACAATGGTCTGTTTGCTTTATTAATCCAATCAACAGTATTAAAAACTTTTTTAGACTTATCATCTTTCAGTCCAGTAGAAGATCCTTTCTTAGAAGGAGGATCAACAATGAACTTACAAGCACTACCATTTATATCATAAAATCTTCCAAAACTAGCAGAACATACTAATTCATTATAATCCTTCTCACCAGCAGACTCCATCCCCAAAACTTTATCACCTTTAGTCTTCAGTTGAATAGTAGCATCCTTACCAGCACCAGTTCCACCAATAGTAACAGTCTTAGTCACACTCCCACTATTACCTTTTTGATCCCATATTTTATCCCCAATCTTAATACTATCAACTGCTTTTCCATTACTCCGTGGATTGTCATTCCAGGTTAAAGTAAAAGTAGCAGTTCCAGTTCCTTCTATTGATCTACCATCAGCAGAAAATCTTACACTTCCTTTATCAATAGTAAAGGATGTATTAATATCTTGCCCATCATCATCCGTTAAAGCAAGTCTGGTTCCATTATTAGTAACAGTAATCGGACTATTTGATGAATTTAACCGTGTAAATATAATAGATTTACCTACAGAAGCCGCACCTGTTCCTCCAGATCTTAATTTTACTGTATAAGGTCTTCCATATTCAACAGTCTTTGTAATAGTTTCCTTGAGTTCTGGTCCTTTATATTCTTTTGCTACATCGATTCCAAGACCTTCAAATGAAATTCCATTTCCATACTGTGAAGCAGAACTAATCTTAAAAGTAACTTCATTAGATGTTTTGGAAATAGAAGTTTGTTGAGATGAATCTCTCTGAACTTTTTTATTCTCTTTAAATGGATGATTTAAAAGAGCTAACGAAATTTTATGGATTCCTGGAGTTATATGCTGTGTAAGTTTTAATGGTGCAGACTTAACATGTCCTGCATTACCACCTACTCCTATTTGTGCATCTGTAACTGGTTTGTTATCAATATAAAGTCGTGCATCATCATCTGCTTGAACTCTAAAACGATATTCACCTTCCCAAGGAAAATCTTCTTCCCACTCCAATGTATATGTTTTACCAGCATAATCAGTTCCTTTTGCATTCGAGGGAGGAACAGGTGATATAGCAAAATCATCCATAAATTCACCCCAATCAGGATGAACAACATTATATACATCTCTACTAGATCTATCAGAAGAAACTACTTTTAATGGAATATGTTGTCTGGTTGTCCACCATTCTAAAATTCTATTACCTTTTCTATCAAGTTTAGATCCATCCTTTAAAGATGCTAAGAAATCTTGATATTTTTGTATCTGACGATCAATAGGATTTTGAGAAGTCCCACTATACAATCCTGGATCCCAATCACCCAATATTTTTCCATCAGGACCATATCTCTTTCCTTTATCAATAACTTGAGGAGCACAAGTCTCTAGATCATATTCTTCAAAATCTTCTTCTCTATCATATTCTTCCATATAAAAATCTGTTCCACCTGTACCAGTTTTAAGAACAGCCTTGGCAACTGCACCAGCACCAATACCACGATCATCTTTTATATCAATAGTAGGTGGATATTTGTACCCAAATCCTCCATGTATTACATCAACAGCCATCAATGAGCCATCTTTACCAACAATAGGATTAGCTTGAACTCCTACTCCACCTCCTCCATAAAAACTCACTCTCGTTGTATCCAGATTTAATTTTCCTTTCTTATTCTTACTACTCCCTCCTATATCTGGGGTAGGAAGACCTAATGCTTCATCAATACTCTTACCAGTATCCCCTTCTCCATTTAAACCAACAATACCTTCACATTCACCACCTTCCCCAGCATGACCTTTAGGGATCATGTCCTCTGGTGTTAATTTATTAACCTCATTAATATTTAAATATTGTATTTTTTCTCTAGTCTTAAAAACAAAAGTTGTTCCTGGATTAAGTTTAGCGTACTTATTTGCTTCATGAATACCAACGCGATCGACAAAACCCCTATCGGTTGAAACATAACCGACTTTTATATCACATTTAGTTGCGGGTCCAAAAAGATCGAAAGACATATATGAGTTCTCTATAAGTAATATTTATTAGAACATATCAAGTCCACCAGCAGTCCCATCATCAGTTAGATCAATCATATCACCAGATCCACCACCTAAAACTTCATCCTTAACTATATCAGTAGCTGATACATCTTCCCCTGCAATCTTACCACCAACATATTGACCAACCATTCCACCCACAGGACCACCAACAGCAGTTCCTGCAATACGTCCAAGATTTTCTCCTGAAATCAATGATGATGGATCTGTCAAGTTAAGAGATGGCATATTTTTAGGTATGGGAGCAAAAGCAGATATAGGATCTTGTGGAATCATTTTAGCAACCTTATCACCAACCACTTCTCCCAAAGGACCAGCAACCTTAGAAAGATTACCTACCTGACTAGTAGCAGCCTTAGCAATTCCAGCTATACTAGGAGCATCATCTGCTGCTGCTCCACCACCACAAAAAGTATAATAATCAGACTCTGCTGGACTAGGTGGCAATTCAAAAGGAAAAACATTCATCTTAATATTCTCAAAGTTAAGAGCAGAAGTAAGACTTCCTTTAATAGCACCTAGTTTAGAGAACATACTACCCATAGATCCACTCACACCAGCCATATTTGCCATAGCATCCTGTAAGAATCCATCCACATTATTAATTAAATTATTATTGGTTTCATCAATAACACTTTTATTAACAGCTAAAACAGTCGCTATCATATCTTCCGAAGTGCAAGGAGGGACTTTAGGAACTGCTTTTGGTTTCTGAGTAGGAGTATTTGGTGAAGTATCACCTGATGCCATTTGAGAGAATTGTTCTGTCAAAGCACCTAAATTCAATACTTTAGATATAATTCCTTTCATTAATCCTGCTTGCCCACCTGTCATTCCATTATAACTAGACAACAAATTTTGTGCTATTCCATCCTTTACATCCAAGAAAGCCATTCTTTCTGCCATAGGTAAAGCAGAAACTGCCTTGGTCATCTCTTTATTTAATGATTTCTCAGTAAATTCCATCATCTTATCCATCACCACTTTCATATATTTGGACTGTTGTAAAGAAGCATTGCCAACTAAATTCTCTAAACTTCTCAATCCATCTGTCATTGATGCTGCATCAGTATAACTTTGTAATGCATTCATCGACTTATCAATATTCCGAACCAAGTTATCCATATCAATCTGCATTGCCTTATTAACAGACTCAACAATATTATCTGGTTTTAATAATACTCTTTTCTGGCAATACATCTCATCTCTTTTCACATCGGCAACGCTCTGCCTCAGTACACCTTCTGATTCTAGATTAGGCTGACCAACAGATGGTGACCTTGGAGAATTTGCTTCCTTAACCCTTGCTCCAACCCCTGCCTGAACTCTCTTCTTAACTAATGCATCACATTCATCATAAGATAATCCCCTCTCCTCACATTCAAACTTAGCACTCCTAATATCTTGAAGTTGTTGTTTTGATATCGGACGATTGGCAGGTAAACCATACTTGTTTAATTTTGTATTAGGAGATGCGGGTGCTCTCTCCTTTTCTACTTCTTTAGAAGCAGGTTTCTCAGTTTTTAAATTACCATCATATGTGGTAGGACCAGAACCAGCAGGACCATCACCTCCTGGATAATCTATATTTCCTTGTGAATAACCACTAACAGCTACACTTTTACCAGAAGTAGTATTAGTGACTCTATTATCACCAATAGTAGTTGCTATATCAGTTTGGGAATTATTTCCCATACATCCCATAATCACAGGTTGTTGTCGGGCATTACCATCTAAGAAAAATCCAAAGACAATATTCCCCTGTTTAATCATTGGGGTTTGTCCTGAATTAGTTAAGTATGCTCCTGCAGTAACAGGATACATTACATTTGCCCAAGGTAAGTCCTTAGATTTAATAACCTCTTCACCTAAATCATGAAGGCCAAAAATTCTTACCTTATAACGATATCCCCATCCAGGAATAGTCTCAGCACTTTCATATTTTGCAGGTAATATATTATCGCGCCAGTAAGAATCATCGGCGACTTGTCCAATCCACCAAATAAAATCTTGGCCTACAAAACCTCTATTAAATAAGGGACTTCCTACAACCATAAGTTATTCATCATACACTCTACATTCTTCTGCATCAGGATGAATGTCACAATAAACTTCAAGTTTCTTATCTTGATGCCTCAAGTGCCAATCATTTATACCAGTTTCTGGTTCATCATTCTTATGATACTCATCATAATAAGCATGAGCAGATTCTAAGTCTGCCTTAGTGTACTCCATCTTACCATGATTGATATGCTCTTTACCATCAGCCTCAATGTAGACTTCATGGTTTAAATCGTGTTTGATTTCTGACATAAAATTAACCCCGTACTCTGGTATTTATTATACACATATCAAGTAAAGAAATCCATAGGATCCGTAGAAGGATTTCCCTTTCGACCAAAGGAATCTCTAGTCAATACTAATTTTGTATACGTATCACTAGCAGTAATATAATGACACAAATCAGTTAAAAGATACTTACCACCAGTCTCTTTATCAACCTCATCACCACAAGCTTTATTAGGTGTTACATCCGCTTGAGGAATATCTACCCAAACGCAATCTCCTGCATGTAAAGAAAAATCACCAGGAATAACCACTGTTACTTGAGAAGCAAACAACTGATTATATCTCATTACTGCTTGATTAAAAATCCTAGATGACGCAAAATTCTCTTTCTGTGAATCAGCAAGTTGACTATCAACACTTCCAACATTAAGTTGCCCAGTAGAACCAAACAGAAAAGATGTCCTAGAAAATTCAGTATCAGCTTCAGATTTATTAAAACGCTCATTCAACTCAGGAAGATTCTCTCCTGCAAGTTTTATCATATCATCTCTTTCATTTTTCTCCGCTTCAGTTAATGAATTAGTCCATACAGCAGTAAAAGGATCGAGAGATAAAAACCGATTAGAATATGCTCCCATCTCCAATTTCTTCTGAACATTAACCTTATTATCTGTTTCTAATGATAATGCTTTTGCATTATAAGGTGGAGGAACACTCTCTGAAGTCTCATTATAAAGAATTTTTTTCTTAAATTGTTGACCCATTAAAGAATCAATAGATTTAAAATGATATTTATTAGCAGTTTCCCAGAAGAAATAACCTGCTGTAGCTCCTTCTGCTTGAGATTGAGATACCGCTTTAGTTGATAAATCATTTAAAGTATAATAAGGTTTAGTATTATTACCACAAAAATCTAAAGTACTTTTTGTTTTTTCTATATCCAATTTTTTTTCTGTTTTTAAAACATCTTTTAATATTGTTTCTACATGATCTGATATTTGTCCACTAAAAACCTTTCTAACACTTTGTCCACCTTTTTCATTAGTAATCCATTCCAATGGTGCCAGATCTATTATATAAGATTTATCCGTAGTTTCACTTCCTGTTGCTAAAGGAAATAATTGATTAACAAACAAGCTATTATTATTTTTTTCACTAAAATCTAAAGTATTTCCATGATTATCAGTAAATTTTAAATAAACCTCTTCACTTCCTGTAATGGGTAATCCTTCAACGGCACTTACCTTCTTTGCAGTTGTTGTTCTTCTTCCTCTTCTATTGATTTTACTCATTGTATTACCTGCATCAGTAAATGTAACTGTTGCTCTTACACTATCAGATAAAATACTTTCAAAATATAATACACGAACGGTTCCACCCAATACACTTACAGTATCTTTAGATCCTTTCTTAGCGGACTTGATATCTACCCTTTGAAGAAGTGCTGGAGTTGCATCTCTAGCTACATCTCTTGCCTTCTTTTGTGATGCAAAAGTTGCTCGTCTTCTTGCTGCTGTTGCTGCTCCTGCCATAGTTATTTCCTCCTACTTATATTTAACCACGATATGTACTCGCATAAGGATCTGCAGATGCTCCGATAGGAAGATTAACAGTTACCACCTTTTCTTTTGGAGGAGGGGATACTTTTGTATTGGATGAAGAAGACTTAATAACATATATCTTTTCATCTCCTCCATTTTCATAAGAAGCATATGTATCAACACCATTATTACCTTTTTGTACATCTGCAACATTAACAGATGTAATACCTGTTCCTTCAGGTAGTGTTTTTTCATCTTCTTTTTCTCCACCAGTTATCCACTTAGCAATTTCACCTATACCTGGTAAATTTGAGAATATATCATCAATATTTTTCTTAAATCCTGATAATCCTAATTTTGCAACAGCAGCTTCTTCTCCCTCTTGTATTTGTGGAACAAAATCTCTGGCAAACATATATCCATCCATCAACATAGAAATTCCTGGACCTGGTGCAAAACCAATTAAACCAGATAGATCAAGTAAACCAGAAAGACCTTCAATCAATCCACCTATTGAATCTCCCTTTGATAATCTATCATAAGCAAATCCCATATTAACAACACCACCAATAATAGGTATTGCCTTTCCACCAATTTTTTTCAATAACCCTTCACTCGTTGGTCCACCAAACTTATTAAGAACCTTCATTATTTGATCAAATCCAGGAATATTTCGGAGGGTTTTCATAATAGTGCCACCAATACCCTTCAATTTTTTTATTAAAGGTTGTAGGAATTCCATTACAGGTTGTAAAACCTTCTCCATTATCTTCTGTTGAGCACCTGCTTTCATATTATTGAAAGCTTGTCCTGCACCCTTTAATGCATTATCCCATTTTGATTTTAATGCTTTACTAATATCAATAACATTATCATATCTTTTCTTAACCCATGTAGAAGAAACATCATACGCATTTGTAAGAGCACCTCCTAATTGCTTTCCAAGTTTATTGAAATTAGGTAATGAATTTAATACACCCTTACCAACTTTTACTAGAGTATCACCAGCTCCTTGAAGAAATCTTGCACCCTTTCCTTTAATATTTTTAAACCATGTTGATTTAACAATATTTTTTGGTTTTAGAGATTGTGTAATCTTACGCCGTGTTTTTAATAAGTTAGCTTTAACATTACGAACACGTTTACCTAGTGGACTCTTCTTCCATTTTTGTTGAAGGTTTTTCTGCCACTTGGGTTTTTTTCCTTTGGGTTTTTTTACTTTTGGTTTAGGTCCTCTCATCCCTGCCATAGCAGCAGCTGCAAAACCCAAAGCAACAACAACATTCATTACTTTAGTGAGACCTGTCATGAAGGATTCAAACTTCGCAGCAGCATCCTCTCCAAATTTATCTCCTATCCATGTTTCAGTAGCCTCAACTGCCTTATATCCCCAATCAATAAAGTTTACCAATCCAGCAAGAATTACACCTCCAGCATCAAGAAGCCACTCTGCAATAGATCCTAAAGTTTTCAAAAGGGGCATCAATTTTGGTAACCAATCGACTAGCCTCAAAGCTAACCACCCAAAAAGAACAGTACCAAAAAACTTCTTTATATTATCCCACCAACTTTTAATTTTACGTGGTGCAGCTAACTTTATTCCCTTTTCTTTAGACTTAGGAGAAGATTCTACACCTTGCTCAGATTTAGCCCTTTTTTCTTGTTCTTGTGCTTTTCGTCGGTCATTTGCTGCTTTCTTTTCTACAGCAAGAGTTCCCTTCAGAATATCCTCTATTTTTATTACTTTCTCTCTAATAACCAATGTAGGATTTTCTGGAGATGCTTTTTCAATAGAAGAACCTTTACCTTTAACTGGCACTATATTGGTTTTAGGACGAACTGCTAGTGCTCCTCCATTTTTATTTCCTAAAAATTTATTTTTATCTAACACTGCCATTATGGACTAATTCCCAATACTTCCATTTTTCTAGTTGATCTAAATGCTGTTGCGTCAAAAGAAGGTATCTCACGATTTCCTGCAGGTGGAAGTTGTGCCTGAGAAGCATCTGCTGATTCTCCACCTGCTGCATCTACAACAACTACTTTTGGATTCTTAGTAGCCATTGGTCCAACATTAATTTCCTTTTGCAATTGTTGAGCTGCTTGAATTCTTTTAACTCCACCACCACCTTGGAAATGTTGAATTGGACTCTGAAAATTATTTTTAATTGGACTATGAAAATTCATAGATGGCAAACTTACTGACCCACCTTGTGAATAATAACTTATTCCTCTAGGTTTAATAGAAACTGGACCTCCTCCACTCATCATCAAAGTAGGTTGATTAGTTCCCCCACCAGCAGCATTCATAGCAGACATAGTATTCTCACCATACTTCTGGACTGCACCCTTACTCATAACAAACTCACCAGGAGTTAGCATGGCAGGAACTGTATCAGTGTTACCACTTCCAGGAACTTTACCACCTTTATTCATCTCTTTAGGTTTTTGTTGATCTTTAGGTTTTTGTTGACCAAAAAATCCAAAACTTGGTTCGTTACCAGTCTCTGCTCTTTGAATTTGTTGACTTCTCTCTGCATCTTCACCCATCACAGTTCCTGTCATGAACCTCATTAAAGGATTTTGATTTTCTTCCTTCTCTACCTGCTCCTCTCTCAATGCATTAGCAGTTTCCTCACCTCCACTCTCTCCTATAGATGCATCCACATTTTGATCAGGTTCATTTTTTCTAGTACTCATATACACAGCACCAGCACCAAGGGCAAGAACCCCCAGTCCCCACGGACCCATTTTCGCAGCTGCTGCCAGAAGTCCTTTAAGAACTGGACCCATAAGTTTTACAGTCCATATTCCTAATTTTGCAATAATTCCAAGAGCAAATCGAGTTAATCCATTTCCAAATACCAAATATGCAGTCAATAGTGCAGGCCACCAATCTTTCAAAAATTTAAAAATGCTATCAATCTTACCTATATTCTCTTCTTTGGAAAACCAATCCCAAATTTTCATCACAGCTCTTCCAAAAAGAATTGTTCCCAAAAATCCTAATATCTTATTCCATATATTCTTAAAAGGTTCAATTACTTTCTGTCCTACTTTTTTTATTCCCTCCCATACTTTACCACCACCTTCCATTAATGATTCTTTTAGTGATCTACGTTTTTTCTCTGCTTCTTGTTTTGCATCCTTTGCATTCTCTTCTTGTAATCTATATTGCTCACCCAATAATGCTTCTATAGAAACAACCTTTTCTTTAATAACTACAAGATCTCCACCTCCATCACCTTCCCCTCCTTTTACGGGAGTAAGTTTAGCTGGATTAAGTAATTTTTGAGCAGATATTCTTTTCTTTGTAATCTTCATTCCTGCACTCGGTGCAGATTCTTTTCTAGATGCCCTTACCTTTCTTACTTCATCTGTTAAAATCTTAAATCTTCCATCAGTCTTACCACCACCTAGCTGAAGTATTGCTGCTCCTTCTTTTAATGCACTAAGATAATCCTCTTCCGAAGAAAGATTATCTAAATCTATCCCCACATCTAAAAGTATTTTTACTGGACTAACCTGAGTTCTAGGCATTACCTTGTTGTTGCTGCTTTAGTCTTTCCTCTTCTAGGTGTTGTTGAAGAAGCCCCACATAGATGTCTCGTTCCCAAGGCATCATATTTTCTATCTCTGTTAAGCTATATTTATGGTACTGCATCAAGGCAAAATTCAGCTTGAAGTAAGACTCCAAACTCATATGCAGTAGGGCTACGCGAAAAAACTTGCCAAACCCTCCAATACTACCTCACTTTCAACCTTTGTTTTTGGATTAGTAACCTTAATAGTATGTGATAATTTAGGCATGGTATCAAAGAAAGATTCAATTTTTTTAAACTGACTAGAATTCATTGACTCAAGGAATTCCTTTACTTCTTTCTTAGTACAATCTGCAGTTGCCCAAACCTCATCTTCAGTATAAATCTTATCAATACTTCCAGCAATTAAATCAAAAGATTGATCCATTGCATTCTTCTCATTAAAATCAAAATTACTCTTAATAAATTGGTCCAACGATGGATACTTCATTTCCATCATTAAACTAGCATCTAATTTGATTTTATTTGTATGATTCTCATCCTTTTGAACTTTAATATCATCCAAATCAATTACTACTGGAACCTGTGTTTCTTCATCATCAGGACAAATAATATTCACTTCAAGTTCTTCTCCAACAGACTTACCACGAATATTTAAGAATAAAAATTCAATGTCAAAAGTGGGAAGATGATCTACTTTAATTCCTTTAGTAAGAACACAATTCTTAAGTACTGCTTTAATAGCAGTTGTAATTTGCTTATTATCTTCACTCTCTAAAGCAATTACAAGAACTTTTTCTTCTTTAACAAGAAAAGGTCTATACTGTATACTTTGTCCTGTAGAAGGTAACTCTAACTCATAGGTCGGAGTCGCAATTTTTGGTAAAGGCATAATCTATGAAATTCAGATCGTATATTTATATATAAGGGTTTTTATAAAAGATTTCTCACAGCTCGACTTGCAAACCCACCAGCAATATCCCCAATAAGATCATTCCCTGTTATTCTATCTACAGCAGAATCAACCAAATTACCCGCAATATTACCCAAAAATCCACCCGCATTAAATTGAGCCATCTCAAATGGATTACTTGGAGGATATGCATTCTGTACATGAACATTCTTTAAAACATACCTTATATAACTCATTGATACTGTACATTTTAATAATGAAGACCCATCATATGAAACTGGCATTGAATTTATAGCCATAGGAAAAGATCTTACAAATTCATATGTTAATGGATTTAAATGATCTCTTTCAAATTTTGTAACTGTTAATCCTTGTCCTGCAATATAATCATCAGGATATCTCATTCTATAATCATAATTAGGACTCATTAATTCATTTTCACTTGCTGCTCTTTGTTGTCTTGTATTTCTCGTAAATCTTCCATGAGTAATATAAGACATCCATTCTTCAAAAAATTTAATAGGTTGATATAATCCTGCATCAACATAAAAACTTAAATCAATCCTATCATCAAAAATTCTTCTATGAACATGCTTCTCTGTTACACCAGTACGATCATTATTAATATCAAATGTTGCTAAATTAGACCCAGGTAAAGAAGCTTCACAACACATCAAATTAATCTTATCTTGTTTACCTACACCTCTCCAATGATTAAGAGGACCAATAATAGGTATCTCCACTTCAAAGTGAGAAGTAGTCGCTGGTCTTAATAAATTTGCTTTGATGTCGGAGACTTTAGCTATCCGTGGCATTTTATAAATACTATTTGACCTTATATATTATGTATATGAGTAATGGGCGAGAGTATTAAGAGTTTATTTAAACCTACAAAACCCAAAAAATATAAAGGGGATGCAAGTAACATTATTTGTCGTAGTAGTTGGGAAAGAAGGTTCTGTAATTGGTGTGATTTAAATGAAAGTATTTTAGAATGGGGAAGTGAAGAATTTTGGATACCTTATCGTGCTCCTGATGGTAAAGTCCGTAGATACTTCCCAGATTTCATTATCAAAGTAAAAGAAAATACAGGTCAAATTAAAACATATGTAATAGAGGTAAAACCCCTTAAACAGACCAAAGAACCCAAAAAAAGGAAAAAAGTGACTAAATCCTATCTCTACGAATGTCAAACATATGCTGTAAATCAAGCAAAATGGAAAGCAGCAGATGAATGGTGTAAAGATAGAAAAATTCAATTTAAGATTATCACTGAAAGAGAACTAGGTATAAGATAATGACAGATTCTTTCGGATTTAATGGTGAAGAAAGAGAGGTTAATCGTATAGAACCAATCAAAGAAGAATTAGCAGCAGCAGTTAATGATCCTGAAGAAATGATGTTAATCATCATGGAAGCCCTGAATGATACTGTGACTCCTATACCTGAAGTAGGAAAATTTTATACCTTTATATACAATGCAAAAACTCCTGACGAAACTTATGACCAACATCCACTAATTGCTTGCACAGATTTACAAGCATGGGGATTTAAAGGACTTAACTTTCATTGGAGACAATCTCGCAATTATACTTGGAATGAACTAGCAGGACAACTGTATATTGTTGATTATAATGAACTAGACGATCTTCTCAATTTTCCATATGGAAAATTCATACTAAATAAATAAAAGGTTTGTATATTAGATGACAACGAAAGCAGGATACTATGGTAGTGATGATACATCCAATACCTTTTTAGGTGGTGGGGAAAAATGGTTTACGCTTGTTGATGAGAAATTAGGAGATACTGACTTATACCAAACAGCCTTAAGTGATGATAATAAAGTAGGAACCATTTTTAGTGGAAAATCAAGAATGGACTTTAACCCTACTTGGTATGGTGGTAATTTAGATATAAACAAAGAATGGGTTAATAAAAACTTAGATACAGTAATGAGACAAGGTGAAGAAACAGCAAGAAAAGGAATATGGGACTCCGACCCTTCCACAACAACAGAAGCAGCACGAAATAAAGCAAACAAATTATTAAAGAAAAATAAAGCAGATGAAGCTGAAGAATCATCTGGAGAACTAGGAATACCATCTGGAAAGGCAAACGAAGAAATTGGTCCAGCACAAGCAGGAACAAGAGAAAAGGCAGATTCCTTTGGTGTTCATGTATTTCCTACATCTCTAAGAACTGGAAATGATGGACAAGATTTCATGAAAATCGATATGATGGCATTTAAACCCAGAAGTATAGAAAAAGGAAGAGTAGCAAATACTTTAGGAATAGCAGATCGAACTGGAAATAGAGAAACATTAGGAAGTGTCATACTCCCAATCCCAGGAGGTATTCAAGATAGTCAACAAGTTAGATGGACCGCTGATTCAATCAATCCAGTCCAATTAGCTGTATCATCATCTGTACTCGCGGCAGTAGAAGGAAGTATAAACAAAGGATTTGATACCGCAGCTGATTATTTAAAAACTGCTTTAGAGAGTCCTGATACAAAAAAAGCATTAGGAACATATCTTGCAGGACAAGCAGCAGGATCACAAAATTTATTAACCAGAACAACAGGTGCTGTATTAAACCCTAATATGGAATTACTCTTTAATGGGCCCGACCTCAGAAATTTTACTTTTAGTTTTTTACTTGCTCCTAGGAGTGAAGCAGAAGCAATGACAGTTGTGAGAATAATTAGATTCTTTAAACAAGGAATGGCACCAATTAGAAGTAAATCAAGATTATTCCTCAAATCTCCACATACTTTCCGATTAGCTTATAAAAACACTGCAACCACAGGAAGAACAGATGGATTTGGAGTAAATGACCATCCTTACTTAAATAAATTCAAAGAATGTGCAATGCAAACATTTGGAGTCAATTATACACCAAATGGTCAATATTCCACATATGAAGATGGTGTAATGACTGCATATCAAGTAACTATGGGTTTCCAAGAAATGACTCCAATATATAATGATGATTATGGTGATTCAGGAAATACAGTCCCAGCTAGAATAGGTCACTAAAATGTCAAGTTATTTTAATCTTATTCCTGATTTCGATTATGTTAGCAGACTTCCAGATGCTAAAATATCAGACTATATTCGGGTAAAGAATTTTTTTAGAAGAGTTTCACTAAGAGAAGACATTTATCAAAATTTAACCTTTTTTACCAAATATTCAATATTAGGTGATGATAGGCCAGATAATGTTGCATACAAAGTTTATGAAAATGCAGGTTTAGATTGGGTTATCCTTTTAGCAAATAATATTAGTCATATTCCAACAGAATGGCCTTTGCCCCAAAATGATTTTGATAGATTTATGCTAGAAAAGTATGATAACTATAATACTCTCTATAACGGAGTTCACCATTATGAGACTATTGAAGTAAAAGACAGTAATGACATTATTATCATTCCTGCAGGTTTAGAGGTAAGTTCTGATTTTACTCAAACCTACTATGACTACTATCT
>VTLG01002488.1_pt1 | contig 29013 bp, 43 predicted proteins | sample 4694571 | NCBI WGS metagenome assembly VTLG01 (sample SAMN12604809, study PRJNA352737) | marine metagenome | biome: ENVO:00000447; feature: ENVO:00000209|ENVO:00000569|ENVO:01000036; material: ENVO:00002151; isolation source: viral sequences binned using virsorter ...
TCGGTTGTTGATGCATCTGGTAAGGTAGTTCCTACTTGGGGTGACGTTCTTAACAGAGCAAACCTTGGTATGGAAGTAATGCACGAGCGTAATGCTCACAACTTCCCTCTTGACTTAGCATCTGCTGAGACAAGTGAGGTTGCACTAACAGCACCTGCTGTTGGATAAGGTTGACAGATAAATAAATCAACCGTATAATAGGAGACCCTTCGGGGTCTCTTTTTTTCTAACTATGACTTTCCTAATAGGCATCATGTCATTTGCTAATTTTGTATTCTATCCCTTAGTGATAGCATGCATTATCGCATTTGTTATTGAACAAATATTCAGAGCACAAGATAAAGCACCCGAAATACTCAGGTCTATGGCAGTAAGAAAATATTTCTGGAGACAAGCATGGTTGTTTAATATAATATGGTTTGTGTGTTATGGTATATTATTATTTGTAATGAGACCAGGTCAACAGGCAATGCCTGATATGATTTGGCAAGGGTAAAACCAAATTCGACTTTTGGTTCCCATATATTCGCTAAAAAATCTCGGCAAATTTTTTGACCCCTATAGTTTTTTAAAATGACTGAAAAGATTGACACACAAGGGATGAGTGGAGAAGCAGTAAAAGGATGTACTGATAATGTATATCCTCGTGATGCTGATGGTAATCCAGTCTATCCACCTGCTAACTTTAAAGTATGGCCTATCTTTAATGATAAAGAAAGAGCAGAGTTGAAAGAGATTATGATAGAAGCATTGAAAGAGTATCATAATACTAGTTCACCCTATAGATTGGATGAGTTACAAGAATGACTAAGAAGCATAGCTATACTAATCCAGAAGATAAGTTTGATGCTTCTTACGTTGAGGCACAAGTTACTGAAGGTAAGAAGTATTATGATAAGGATGGGTGGGAGATTTCTCCACCCATTTCTGATAGAGAATGTATCTATCGTGCCCTAGAGAACTGTCAACACCTTGCAGGTCTTGATAGGTTACAAGTTAGTAGATTGATGGATGATTTTAAAACAAAGAAAACTAAATTTATACGCAATGAAGAGTACCCTGTATTATGAAATGGTTTTTGGCAACTCTTATCATTATCATTCCACAAACCTATATTATAATGGCCATGCAAGATCTATTTGATAGACCTATTCAGATAGAGGTTACAGTCCCATCCAAAATCAGGTTAAGCTTATGAGACTAGGAATTATGTGTTCTGGCAACGGAACCAACTTCGAGAACATAATCCGTTACCCCCAACAGAAACATGAAGTTGTTGTGATGATACACAACACTAAACAATGTGGTGCTGCAGATAAAGCAGGTAAGTTTGGTATACCTCATGTAAGGATTCCACATAAAGATTCAGACAAAATGATTGCCATGTTTAAAGCATGGCAAGTAGATTACATTGTACTGGCAGGATACATGAGAGTGTTACCACCAGAATTTATTGAAGCATTTCCTAATAAGATTATAAATGTACACCCATCATTGCTACCTAAGTATAAGGGATTGCATGCAGTAGAACAAGCATTGGAATCAGGTGATACAGAAACAGGATGTACTGTTCACTATGTTAATGAGGAGCTTGACGGTGGTGATATAATAGATCAATCAAGAGTTCCTATATGTAAAGATGATACTGTTGAAACTTTGACTCATCGTATTCAAAGAGCAGAGTATAGATTATTACCTCTAGTGATTAATGAATTATGCCATTGAGTAGAGACTACAGATTGAGACTCCATATTATTGCATGCAAGACACGTCTTAGTAGAGATGTTAGTCTTGAGGATAGAATTTGGGCTCAGAAATTAATTGAACACAACGCACATGCTAGAGGTATTTGGGAGAGACAACAGAGATGACTAGACCACTTTACTTTCCTCTTACTATTATTGATGGTATCTTTGGTAATCCTGAAGAGGTATTAGAACTAGCAAAGAGTCTAGAGTATCAAGAACCTTCTGGAACAAACTATCCTGGTGTGGCAAGTAAGAAAACAATTGCTGAGATAGATGTAAACCTTGCCAAGTATTGTTGTCAGCAAATATTTTCTCCTTTCTGGGATCCTAGAGACCATGACATAGAATGGCATGTAGTACAAGACTTTCAAAAGATTACTCCTCATTCAGATAGAGGGCATCTATTGAACAATGGATTGATACATGCAGATAATAATGTAGGACAACTTGCTACTGCTATAATATATTTGAATGATGCACCTGAAGGTAATGTTGGTACATCATTCTATGAAAAGAAAAAAGATTTCAATTCCACTTACATGACTGGTTCTACTGTTCCTCCAGAGTATCTTAATGCAACTAAAGAATATCATAGGACAGGAGTAACCAACCCAAGATTAGAACAACTTATTATAGAGCATCGTTCTAAGTTTAATGAGACTATAAGGATACAACAGAAGGCTAATAGAATGGTTCTATTTCCTGCTGAGATCTGGCATGCACAGACTACCTATGGTGGTGAAGATAGGTATTCAGTAAGAACATTTGTTAACAATGCTAATATAAAACAGATGATACCTTCTAATAAATCAACTGCTAGTACATTTATTAAATCTAGTAATTCTGTGCAAGGACGTTGGCCAATGCAACGAACTAACTAAATATTTAAAAAGGATATATGAGTTACTATTATCCTGAAGGTAGTATTTTTGGTCCAGTATGTGATGCGTTAATATCTGATAGTGATATTGCATCGAGATCTCGTCGTGCCTTACCAGAACAAGAAGAAGTAGAAACCGATAAGTGGCCAGACGAAGAGGGGTGGATACATCCTGTAGTTGATGGTGGTTTTTGGGGTCCTACTGGAGATATTTACGAAGACTTACCTGCTATTCTTATAGGAACTAAATGTAAGGTTAGAGATGATGGTACATATTATGATTGTGAGAATGTATATCTAGGAAACATTACTACTGGTGATGGTGGACCTAATGAAAATTTAGGAGAGAGTGACAACTTTGTTGTCCCAACTTTAACTAGTGCTAGTTGCACACCATATTATTCTGATGTTAATATCAAACCTATTACTTGTTACAAAGAGGATGGTACTACGGTTGAGAAAACAAAAGAAGCAAAGTCAAATCCAATAACCTATGCAGTTGATGCATGGTCAGGTGATGCACAGAAGTATGGTGTGTGGGTTAATCCAGAACAGTGTACTCTTCCTAATGAATTGCAGACAGTTACATATCAAATTGAGATACTAGAAGCAGGTACATATGGATTTACATTTGGTTCTGATGCTGGTGGATCTATATTCTTAAATGATAGTGAGACTCCTCTTCTTACTGCATCTAGTATGACCTCACCAGTTACAGGTACTGCAACTCTATCTGTTGGTACATTAAAACTTACTGTTACTACTACTAATGGTACAGGAGATACTTGGGATTCAAATCCAGGTGGGTGGTTTATAAAGATGTGTTTCGGTGGAGTCTGTGGTGCAAATAATAGTATTGGTTGGGTAAAAGCTGGACCTCATCATGACTGGTCAGACTTTATGAATGAGTATGCAGTGTATCCATCTAACATTAATTCGATGGTAGGCACTGCTCATACTGCTACGTGGAATGTTACCCCATTACATACTGGATATTATATCTTAGAAGTACAGGCAGATAGTACTGCTGACATTACTTGGGATGGTGTTGCTAAAGGAACAGTTACTTCTAATAGTAGTAGCACATTCATTACTATTACTGGTGTAACACCAGGTCCACATACTATTGGTGTCACTTTAACTAATACAAGTCAGGCAGACAATACTTGGGCAGGGAATCCAGGTGGTATTGCATTCACCTTACGTTCTCAGATGACCAACATCGAAGTTACTTCTTTAGATCTAGAACAACCTGCTGATAGTGGATTGGTATGGACTACTAGGAACTCTTCTGGTTGGAAGTTTAGTGGACCTTGTTGTACAAGTACAGGTATAAGTGATGCTGGATATGGGGAGTGGACTCAGGGTTACTTATCATTCAATGATGGTACTACTATAAGAAATCCTTACAGATTCATCACGGGATTGGTACCTGGATGGAGTTCTAGGACGGTTAAGACGGGTTATACATATCAACAGGTGTATGACCAACTTGTCACCTCTTATGGTACAATTATAAGTAGGAGACCAGAGGCAGATGGTTTTGATTATTGGATTAATTCCTTTAAGAATAACAGTTGGAATCTCTCTGACTTAAACAACTCAATCTCTTTGTCTGCTAATGATGCTACTAACGGTGAGTTATTATTACACACTGCTCGTGGTGGATTGAGTGGTAACTTTGATGTTTGTGGTAACAACTTAATGTAATGGATCATTATTATGAATATCTTAAGAGACAACACTATCTGGCAACACACATGGAATTAACTGAAGAGAATGTATTAAGGGTACTAGAAGAACTCGTACCTTATATTGAAGCTGATGGTGGATACCTTCAACTTTATGATATAGAAGATGGATATGTTAAAGTAAAGTTAGGTGGTGCATGTGAGACATGTGCTATGAGTACCATGACATTGAAGCAAGGTATAGAACGTAAACTGATGGAAGAAATTCCTGATGTTGTTGGTGTTGTGCAAGTACTATGAAGGGGTATACTAAAGAAATGATCAAGGAGATACTAGGCACTGCATGGTTAGAGAAAGATAATATGCCTGAGACTGGTAATCAGATCAGAAGAAGAAAGGGGCAAGAGATGAGAGCAGGGAAGAGACCCTACCCCAAGTATCCATCAAAGGAGTCAAGGATAGCAGACACTTCAGGTATGTTTGATGATGATGGAAATTATGTTTACCCTGAAGGTAGTGGGTTTAATTGGGTGGAGAAATGTGATCCTAATCACGAAGGATATCTGCCAGGTGGTAAAGTATCATAATGGACTTACCAAAAATTAAAAAAGAAAATTTAACGCAGCAACTAAGAGAAGTTGTTGGTGACACTGACATAGAGTTTGAATCTATAGTAGATCCTTCTGATGTTGTCAGCATTCCACCACACATGAAGGATTTCTATCAAGACAGGTTGACAACAGCACAACGCTTGGTAGAATCTAGGAAGAGACAAGAGGAACTAAGAAAAAAGGTTCGGAGACCTTGACACTTATGTAAAGTTATGTTATTATAAATAAATCATATACAAAGGACTCGAAAGAATCGTAACCCTGTGTAGATGTAAAAAAGTTTCCCATGTCGGGGAAATTATCATCCGCAGGTTTTTTTATGCCTTGCGAGATACTTTAAACAATCATGTCAATCAAATCAACAATCGCTGCTGTTGCAGCATCTCCATTCCTACTCGCTGGTGCAGCTTTTGCTGGTCCTTATGTGAACGTAGAAAGCAACCTTTCATATCCTGATGGAGAGTACTCTGCAGCTACTACAGATGTACATATCGGATACGAAGGCACAGTAGGTGCTGACGGCACTATTGCTTACTATGTACAAGGTGGTCCTTCACTAGCTCATTCTGAGTCTGCTGACGAAACAGAAACAGAACTTTCTGGTAAGGTTGGTGCTTCTGTACCTGTTACTGATTCTCTTGCTGCTTATGCTGAGATCTCTGGTGCTACTGCTGGCGAAGACAGCGAAGGCGACACCATCCGTAACTGGGGTGCTAAAATCGGTGCTAAGTTCACATTCTAAGTTGAACTAACTTTCTAAATAAAGGGTGACTTCGGTCACCCTTTTTTATTCTTTAAACACAAATGCAAAACTTCGCAGTTTATACAAAACCTGATTGTCCATACTGCTCAAAGATAAAACAAGTTCTTGATGGGAAATCAATTTCCTACCGAGAATACAAGCTAGGAGTACATTATACACGTGAAGCATTTCAAAGAGAATTTGGTAGGGGTTGCACTTTTCCGCAAGTTCTAGTAAACTCAGAGAAACTCGGTGGATGCACCGACACTGTTAAATATCTCCAAGAAAAAAATCTAATCTGATGGAAGAACTTTACGATCTTGTTGAACATGCTATTGATGCTGCATTTGAGAAGGAGATATACCTTTTCAGATGTTATGATTATCTGAAGCATAACAAGGCAACTCGTAAGCAAGCTAAGGAGTTTATTGATTCCAGTACTGCTGGAGAATTGGCTCTATTAGTTTACGATCTTGATGAGTACATCAAAGGTGGTTCAGACAATGAACATTGCCAACTTAAAGAAGCATACGGTCATCTAGGTAAACCTAGAGCAAGAAAGTTACGAAAGTATCTTCATGGTATACTAAGTGATGCTTGGAAGTATGAACTATCTCGTAAACCAGGGAGGAAGAAACTCTCTAAATAAAAACAGTAGTAAGGAGACCTATGGAAATTGCATTAACTGTCTTAATGGTAATCGGTGCATTCCTTTTAGGGGTCACGGTATCATGGCTAGCAAAAGGATACGTTGAAGACTATGTTGAAAACGCTGCCTATGCAAGAGCTGTTATACATCCCGAAATGTTGGATGCCAACGGTAATATAATTCATGACGAATTAATTTACCTTCGCAAAGAAAAAGATTTTTACACTGAATTCGATGAGGATGATGATTAATTATGGTAGCTAAAGGACTTGAAAATAGTAACTCTCGGTTACTTATTACAGAAATCTTGCGAAAGGTTTCTAATGCTAAAACTAAGAAGGAGAAAGTAAACATCCTTCAAGGAAACAATTCTCCTGCACTGAGGATGTTATTGATTTGGAATTATGATGAGAGCGTAGTCTCTATGCTCCCTGAAGGAGAGGTTCCATACACACCTAACGATGCACCTGTAGGAACAGATCACACACGACTAGAGCAAGAATCCAAAGGGTTCTATCGCTTTGTTAAAGGTGGTCAAGATACATTGAAGTCTTTAAAACGTGAGTCTATGTTTGTTCAACTGCTAGAAGGTTTAGCAGCAGAAGAAGCAGAACTTCTTGTTTTAGTTAAAGATGGACAATTGAATAAGAAGTATAAACGCATCACCAAGGCAGTAGTTCAAGAAGCATTCCCACAAATAGAATGGGGCAATAGATCTTGAACATTCTTCATGAAGATTGTGACCCTACGCTTGCCAAAGATACAAAACTACCTTATAATACCTACTGCGTAGAGTATACAAAGGAGGATAGGATTGCTTACGACATAACAATGTCAGCCAGTGCAGTGGAAATTTTTGATACGTACTACGACAAGTACAAAAAAGGTTTTAAATTTCTAAGGCAAACTGCTGGAAGAGTTAATCCAAAGTTATGGAACAATCAAAAGAAAGCACATCCACCAAAGAAACCAAAGACCAAATCATGAGTGTTTACAAAAAGAACACCCCTGCTGATAAGAAAGATATTGAGAGGGGTGCAGAAGTGGTAGCAACCTTTACTAAACCATTAATCTTAATGTTGTTATGGAACTGGTTGATGCCTAGTTTGTTTGGACTAGTGACAATAGGATACCTTCAAGCATTTGGAGTGTACTTTATCTCTAGAATTTTATTCAATCACAAACCAGTTAAAATAGATTATGACTAAGGTATCATTGATCTCTGTAACTCCTGACGCAGAGAAAACTATTGGTTATGTTGCTAGGGTATCCAACCCCAATAATCAGGACAACCCTAACGTAGCAGGTCTACTTAGGTATTGTATTAAGCATCATCATTGGTCTATTTTTGAACAGGCATTCATGACTCTAGAAATTGAAACTACTAGAGGTCTTGCTGCACAAGTATTAAGACATAGATCTTTTACCTTTCAAGAGTTTAGTCAGAGATATGCTGACACCAATCTACTTGACAGTAAGATTGATGTACCTGAATTAAGAAGTCAGGACTTAAAGAACAGGCAGAACAGTAATGATGACATACCTTCAGAAAAGAAGGAAGAGTATTCAGCACTGATTGCTAATCATTTTAACGATGCAATGAATCTATATAATTCATTGCTAGATGCAGGAGTTGCAAAGGAGTGTGCAAGATTTGTACTTCCATTAGCAACACCAACTAGAATTTATATGTCAGGTAGTGTTCGTTCATGGATGCACTATATCGATTTGCGTTCTGCACATGGAACACAGAAAGAACATATGGATATTGCAGAGGCATGTAGGAAAATCTTTATAGAACAGTTCCCTATCATTGCCGAAGCACAAAATTATGTACACACCCAATAGGACTTACCAACAATGCCTACGTACGATTTTATTAATAAGGAGACAGGTGAGATTACTGAGCTTACTATGTCAATGACTAAGCTGGATCAATTCAAAGAAGACCATCCAGAGTTGGAAAGATACTTTGGTAACCAAGCACCACGTACCATTTATGGCACACCTAAACAGTCCGATGGATTTAAGGAGGTTATGTCTAGAGTACAAGAAGCACATCCTACAACAAACTTGAGCCGCTTTACATAATGCCAAGAGCCAGAAAGAAATCCAACGGTAATGGTACTGCACCACTACAACCCATGTCAAAGAAGATGATGAAAAGAAAGAAGCCCATTGATAAGTCATACATGACTGACATCAAGCCTCTTACTGACAATCAAAAAATTGCTTTTGATGAGTACAAGAGAGGTAAGAATCTTTTATTACATGGTGCTGCTGGTACAGGTAAGACATTCATTATGCTTTACCTAGCACTCCAAGAAGTATTAGATGAGACCTCCCCCCATGATAAGATATACATGGTACGGTCACTCGTACCTACTAGAGAGATAGGATTTCTTCCTGGTGATCATGAAGATAAGTCATACCTATATCAAATACCGTATAAGAATATGGTGAGGTATATGTTTGGTATGCCAGATGATAACTCATTTAATATGCTCTATGATAACTTACGAACGCAAGAAACAATTGACTTCTGGTCTACATCTTTTATCAGGGGTACTACTCTTGACAATGCTATTATTATTGTAGATGAATTCAGTAACTTGAATTTTCATGAATTAGATAGTATAATAACAAGAGTAGGTGAAGACTCTAAGATTATGTTCTGTGGTGACATCACTCAGACAGATCTGGTCAGAGAATCCGAGAAGTCTAAGATATCAGACTTCATACAAATCCTTCAGGAGATGAAGGACTTTACCTGTATAGAGTTTGGACTAGATGACATCGTAAGGTCTGGTCTAGTCAAGCAATACTTAATCACAAAATACAATCTTGGTTTCTAATGAGTTTTACCTTCGTTAATGATCCTATCGTACCGATAGATGTTGAACCAGTTAACAAGGATGGGGTAAGATTTTACCCAATTCCTGGTGCTGATAAATATTATCCGAGCGTTACCTCAATCACATCGTTTAAGAACGCAGCATTCTTCGCAGGTTGGAGAAAGAAAGTAGGTGAGCATGAGGCTAATCAAATTACTGCTAGAGCAACACAAAGAGGTACTGCCTTTCATAGTATCACTGAGGATTATATTAAAGATAATTTAAATCTTGATAGCTACTTGGCAAATAACCCTTTGTCTGTTAGAATGTTTCAGTCGGCCAAGACCACTCTTGATCGCATTGATAACATACACTGTTTAGAAACTTTCCTTTACTCACATTATCTTGGACTTGCTGGTCGTGTAGACTGTATTGCAGAGTTTGATGGTGAGTTAGCAGTAATTGATTTTAAAACCTCCACTAAAGAAAAGAAGGAAGATTGGGTTGAACATTATTTTGTTCAAGAAACTGCGTACGCAGCAATGTTCCTTGAACTCACTGGTATTGAGGTAAAGAAAATTGTCACACTCATTGCGGTTGAAGACGGATCTGTTCAAGTATTTCAGAAGTACAATCTTGATGACTATCTACAACTACTCAAATCCTACATTGAAGACTTTGTTAGGGGACAAACTAATGCCTAAAGAAAACGTTTTAGAAGATAAGTTCCTAACTTCTACTAAATTCTCTCAAGAAATTGAGAGACTAGTACATGAAAGTAATGGATTGATAACTTATATTGAAGCGGTGGTAGCATACTGCCAAGATAAAGAGATTGAATTAGAAACAGTACCAAAACTGTTAGCTAAACCTCTCAAAGAAAGGTTGAAGTGTGAAGCTCAACGATTAAATTATATGAAACAATCATCAAAAGGAGTATTACCTTTATGACATTTTTTAGTTCAGATCAAGTACAGGAAAACTTACAAGATATATTTAACACATACCAAGAGATAGCATCGGTGACTAATAAAGTACCTACGATGTCAAAGGAGGATAGGTTAGAGCATATAGAAAGTTGTAAGGTACTCATTGATAAACAGAAGACATTCTATTTCAGACTGTCTCTTGCTGCTAAAGAAGATGCTGAAGCAGCAGACATGAGAACAAGGATTGATGCCTTGTCTCAAGCATTCGGGTATAAAAGTCTTTTAGACTGCATGGATGCTATGGTAGACACGTTAGGGGCCGCTGAAAAACAACAGCTTGACCTAACCTAAATAGTATGCTACGATTACACAGTAGCAATCCAATACACACAATACGGAGAATACGATTATGTCATTTGCTTCACTAAAGAAAGCTGCCTCTGCTGGTAGCAGTCTTAGTAAACTGACACAAGAGATAGAAAAACTAAACCAACCTCAGAGTTCAGGTGCTGATGAGCGTCTATGGAAACCTGAGTTGGATAAATCAGGAAACGGTTATGCCGTTATCCGATTCCTTCCTGCTCCAGATGGAGAGGACATGCCTTGGGCAAAGATCTGGTCACACTCCTTCAAAGGACCTGGTGGTCAGTGGTACATCGAGAACTCTCTTACCACTATAGGTAAGGATGATCCTGTCGGTGAAATGAACAGGGAACTATGGAACAGTGGTCGTGAGTCTGACAAGGCAACTGCTAGAACACAGAAGAGAAAACTCTCTTACTATTCTAACATCTATGTTGTGAGTGACCCTGCACATCCAGAGAACGAAGGAAGAGTCTTCTTATACCGCTACGGTAAGAAGATATTTGACAAACTAGTAGAAGCAATGCAACCTGCATTTGCTGACGAGACTCCACTTGATCCATTTAATCTATGGAAAGGTGCAGACTTCAAGGTAAAGATTAGAAAGGTTGATGGGTACTGGAACTATGATAAGTCAGAGTTCGCTGCACCTGCTACTCTAGCTAAACTAGATGATGATGAACTAGAAAAGATTTGGAAACAGTCCTACTCACTTGCTGAGTTTGAAGCTGCTAAGAACTTTAAGTCATACGAACAACTTAAAGCAAGATTGAGTCTTGTTTTGGGTAAGGCTCCACAACGTACAGCACCTGTTGTTGATGAGAGTGAGGAAGAAGTAGCACCTGCTAACTGGGGTAAAGAAGTAACTGATTTCAAAGCGAAAGCAGTCGCTGCTGCACCAGCAAGCGGTGAAGAAGACACATTGTCATACTTTGCTTCATTAGCAGAGGAGGACTGATTATAAACTGGCACAAGGAGGACTTCATATCCTCCTTTTGCTGTTATAATTAGTATATTAAAAGGAGATTTATGAAGTTCACACCATTACTTTTGATACCCTTCTTGTCTGCAACACCAGCACAAGCTGGGTGGAAAGATTTTTTTCAACCAGGATGGTCAGAGTCTGAGATCTGTTACAAGAATGTATACAGAGAGGAGTATGTACCAGGCACTTACAACAATCCAGGTTATGTTGATACATTTAAAGACAGGGTAGAGATTCCCTGTAATGGAGGGTATGCAAGTTATACACCTTCAAGACCAGTTAGAAGACCTTCACGTGATGGAAATGAATGTGGTGATGGTAAGATTGCTGGTGGTATATTAGGTGGTGGTCTTGCTGCTGCTATCTCACAAGGAGATGGACGTTGGTGGGCAATCCCATTAGGTGCAGTAGTTGGTAGTCACATTGGATGTGATATTGATGGTGGCTAATGGATAAACATGACATACCATTACTAGGAAACTTTTATACTAAAGCAGAAGTAGATCAAATGATCGCTGATGCATTAGCAGAAGCAAGACGCATAGATGAAGAGTCCATGCGTAAACACAATCGTGATGCAACTATCATATCAATGATACTTGGATTCACTGCACTCGCATTATTTGTAGATGGATTACTTCGCATACTTGGTATCGTTCCACCATTCGCAGGTCTTGACGTTAATATCTTGGACGACATTGCCGAAAAGACGAAAGCTATTGTGGAGTCTGATATCAGACAGAATGACCTCTTAAAATATCTGAAGGATCAATTATGACTTTACAAGAAGATTGGGATGGATACTTCCAACAACGTCCTGATGGTGGACCTTGGGATGTACAGAATGATTATGTTCCAGATCTATCTGTAGTAAATTTTATTAAGGAGTATAATGTACCAAGTACATTAAGAGTATTAGATGCTGGTTGTGCTGATGGTAGGAATACCAAGTACCTTGCAACTAAATGTGAAGTAGTGGGACTGGATTTTTCAAAGACTGTAGTAGATAGAGCCGCTAAAGCGATTCCAGAAGCTACCTTTGTGCATGGTGATATAAGAGATCTACCCTTTAAGACTGGTAGTTTTGATTATCTTATTGATGCTGGAGCATTCCATGTGAATCATCCAAGAGATACTACTTTAATTGTAGAAGAATATCACAGAGTTCTATTGGGTGTATCAAGTAGTAAAATGTTTATCAGAGTGTTCGCTAGAAGAGAGGATTCTGATGAACCTATCTTCCATGTATCACAAGGTAAGTTACCAGTTTACGGTTACACTCCTGATAGATTTGAATCGATTATTGAAGACGAATTTCATATTGATAGAAGAACTTATGCACCTATGTACGGTGCTCATGGTGATGGATGCTATTATTACCATCTGTCAAGGAAAACTTAAAACATTATAAAAAAACCCTCTTTTATGAGGGTTTCGTTATAAAATAGTGTGTAAGATTCAACACAATACACATGTCAGGCGATTATTTCACCCATGAAGACCAACAGACCGAGTGTCAAGTATCTCAAGCTATGGATGAGATTAAAGAGTCACGTTGGCACAATACAAACTATATTATTGAGCTAGAAAGTATGATGGTCAATGCAAGGTACAGGACTGGAAGTCCCATGCAAGACTGATATATTATTCGATCTCTGATTCCCAGGAAACGCTGAAAAAAACTCGGCATATTTTTTCGTCAAAAAGGTTTTTCAGTTAAACCTGAATTGTTGATGAACCTGGTCCGTTATCGTATGAGGTTACTGTGCCTAGTTCTACTTGATTACTCACACTAGCACTAATATAACCTCTAGTGTCTATAAATCGCTGTGCTACATTTAGCACAGTTTTTTTATTGTTTTGATCATCTAATTCTGAATGTGGTTCATATGCAACCAAATTAGCAAATTCGTCAGTAATCATATTTGTCAATTGTCCTGTAGGTATTCGCATAAGTCTCTTCATGTCATTTTCATATGACTCGTGCTCATAATTACTTACTGGATATATTGATTCGTCTGTTGTCTTAGTTGTTCCATCTGGTAATACTGCTCTAAAAGTAGAATTGACCTCTATACCTCTTTTGACGAAAACTATATCATTGTATTTAACTTCAAGAGTTTCGTAATGGTGAATATCATCAGGATCTTGGTATTTCTCCATTACGTAGTTTTGAAGGTCAAATTCGGATTTTGGCCATTGTTCATATACGTCTGTAATATTATTTACGATAAGAATTACCCAATCAAGTCCTGCACTTCCAAGTACTGCTAATGCGAGATCTGAAGGTCTAACTCCATCTGGGATAGATGTAGTTTCAAATAGAGTTGTGTACTTTTCAAGATCATCTCTGATTTTACATCTTCTGAAGATATTTTTGACAAGACGATATTTGAATGCTTCGTCATCTGTAAGACCTTCCCCAATATAGGTATTTGGTAATTGTGAAAAATATGCCATATTTAGTAACCCTTCTCTATATCTTCGGTTGTGAGTAGTTTAGTCTCTGTGAATTGAATGTTCAATACTAATGCTGGTACATTTAGTAGTGAATTACCACCTGCCCTCTTTAAAGCGTTGTATTGGTTATCAGGAGTATAGTTCACTGTAACGTTTGTGCATACTGAAGGATATATCTTGAAATGTAGATTACGGTCTAAATCACCATCACTAGATACGAGAGTTCCTTGAGAGTCAAAACGACAGAATTGAATATCAAATTTTCTTGGAACTTGGAAATAACGCTGACTTTCGGCAGTTGTCATTAATTGACCCCCACCTGTCCAAGGGTCATCATCGCTGTTACCCCATCCAAATAGATCTTTCAATGATTTGATAGTTTCATCGAATGGTTCGTATTTTGCTCCTTTTTTACCTATTTGAGATTTCTTTGGACGTACCTTTCTTGCTAATTTACCACTTTGGAATGTTGGGTGAGAACCCATTTTAAACCATGTGCAAATATTATGAATATTCTCTGCTTCTGTAGGGTTTCTAGCAAGCATTTTAAAACTGAAATTATGATTACGGAAACTCATGTTATTGAAGACTTGTTCCGTATATGGGTTGAATATTCTCCCCTTTGTCATTTGCTCTAGACTGTTAATATCAACACTACCTTGTAATCCTAAGAATCCACTAATACTGTTTGCTGCTTGTGTCATTGCACTTGCACCAAATTCAGGGTTTGCTGCTTTTGCAGCCATTTGGATTGTTTCTGCTAATTTATCAAAATTTATCTCGCCTTCTACGTTTGCTGCTGCATTAGCAAGAGCAATACCACCAACTCCAAGATCTACGGTTCTATAGTTTGATTGGTATGTTGTTGATAATGCTGGTGGTATATTGAGGTATACTGTATCATTATCGTATACCCTATCTGCTTTAACTGCACCTATATTACCACCATAGAATGCAGCGTTGTCATCTTGAAATGACATTTGGAAACTTTTAAACCTAACCCAGTCAATTGCATAGGTCGCACCATCAGCATCTCTATGGCGTTCACCATGCGTTACAGGAGCTCGGTAAGGGTATCTGAAAATTGACAACTTAACTACCTAAATATTAACGTGACCTGTATTTATTTATGCGTTATAAGCGAGGAAAGTACTTTCCTAAAAAACCTAATAAGTATAAGGGTGATTATCATAATATAGTCTATCGCTCAGGGTGGGAACTTAAGTTTATGAAATTCTGTGATGCTAATTCTTCTATTACCGAATGGGGTAGTGAAGAAGTAATTATACCTTATATTTCACCTGTTGATGGTAAACGTCATAGATACTTTCCAGATTTTTATGTTAAATCTAATGGAAAGAAATTTATAGTAGAGGTTAAACCACTTAGACAGACTAAGGAACCTAAAACACAGAAAAGGGTTACTAAAAAATATATTAATGAAGTTGTCACTTGGAGTGTCAATAATGCGAAGTGGAAAGCAGCAACTGAGTTTTGCAAAGATTATAATATGGAGTTCATGATCATTACAGAAAAGGAGCTTAGAGTATAATGCCTTGGCGTTCAGATATACCACATAAACAACAAGCTAGGGCAGCATACCCAAGTTTACAGGAGTTCATGTCCTTTGCCTTAAAGGATAAAGATTATTCTCCAGCGTCTACTAATTTATTTTCGATACATATCGTACCACCAGCAATCTTAAAAAACTGGACTGCACGTGATGGTGTCAACGGTCATGTAATATCAGATACTATTGGATATCAAGATTCAACATTCATGCCTGGTTCAGGTGGTAAAGGGGGAATGTTGGGTAAGTGCTTAAATTTCTATTGTCAAACTATTAGTACACCAAGTAAACAGGTTACAACTGGTTCACTTGTTAATATAGGTACTGCAACTAAATATGCTACTGGATCTGCTTTCAGTCAGGTCTCTGCAACTTTTATTACACCCAAATCCCAACATAGTAGAAACTTTTTTGAAAGGTGGATATCACTAATGGCTCCTGATGCTAATCAGTATAGTGATTATTATGATTATTATAATGCTCCTAGAATGATGATTTTTAAATGGGAGAAAGGTGGACAACGTGAAGAACCTCGAACATTTGAAACAAGAAATGCAAATGAGAGGATAGAAGGATGGAATCCTAATGATAGACATCCACAAAAAGCATTTAATTATAAATTGACTGCAAGTTGGGAGATGCAACAGGCATTTCCTTATAATCTAGGTTCAACTCAGTTGAATAACCAAGCAAACCGTCCTATGACGTTTACGGTAGGATTTTTCTTTGAACGTTATAGATTCTATACAGCAGCAGAGTTTGATGAACCAGGAGTAAGAACTCAGATTTCTATTCCTGGACTAGGTTCAAGAGATGATGATTATTATGATCCACTTGTCGATGCTCAACAGATCTTTGCTTCTGTAGATGCTACACAAAAATCACTCGGAATATGGTAAAATGAAAGTACTACATAGATTACCACTAGATACGTGGTTTGATGATGTACCCCACCCTTACGATAACTGGCCTATGGCAAAACCTGACCCTAATCCCGATAATTATGATCCACCATGTTCGGTAGAACCCCAAGAGGAAGAGAAACCAGAAACACCACACCAAATGGCATACCGTTTAGCGGTTGAAAAACATAGTCCTTGGAAAGGTGGTGGTTCTGAGAACTTCCATAAATAATTTTATGAATTGAAAACACTATGCCATTACCTAAATTAAATGTACCTAAGTACAAAATGAAACTGCCGTCTGATGGCAGAACAGTGAACTTTAGACCTTTTCTTGTAAAAGAAGAGAAATTGCTACTCCTAGCAACTGAGACAGGCAGTCAAGAAGATATTGTTGGTGCAATTAAAAACATTATTGTAGAATGTACTGACATTCATGATATCGACGATCTTCCAACTTTTGACATTGAATTTGTCTTCCTACAGATCCGTACCAAATCAGTTGGTGAGGCTGTTGAAGTCAATGTAACATGTCCTGATGATGGAGTAACGGAAGTTCCTGTTAAGATACCTTTAAATGAAATTAAGGTTAAGAAAGATAAGAAGCACAAAAAAGAAATTAAATTGGGCACAGATGTCATATTAACTATGGGTTACCCTAGTTTAGATACATTCGTTCAAATGAATTTCCAAGATGAAGAACCTACTGTAGATTCTGTATTTGAAATGGCAGCAAGTTGTGTAAAGCAGATTGCTGATGAAGAACAGGTATATGATGCTATGGATACACCTAAAGAGGAATTGGTGGAATTTTTCGACCAATTGAGTAGTAAGCAGTTCCAAGAAGTCCAAGATTTCTTTGATAGTATGCCTAAACTCTCTCATACTGTTAAGGTGACTAATCCTAAGACGAAAGTTATAAGTGATATAACTCTGGAAGGTTTATCAGCTTTTTTCGGATAGCTCTACTCCATCAGACGTTACAAAGCTTCTACGAGGTTAATTTTGCTCTAATGCACCACCATAAGTGGTCATGTGACTATATTGATAATTTAATACCATTCGAGAAAGAGATCTATATGAATCTCTTAATGAACTATCTTAAAGAAGAAAATAAACGAATGGAGGAAGAGCGAGTCAACCAACAACGTAAATAATAGTGGCAAATAAGTTTACACATAAGTTTGTAAATGCTGGAGTAAAGGGTAAAATTACACCAGCACTTTTTGCTGCAAGAAAATCTATTACTGCTACCAATAGAATAGGTAATAGTGTTGCTAGTATAGGTAACGTTGTATGGGATATGAGACAGATTGCTGTCAAGAGTGCAGCAAATAGAATACTAGCAGAACAGGCACAACGAAGAGCAGAACAAAGAGAAAGGGATGCTGAAGCAGAGGAAGCAGCAGAATTAGATAAGTCGTTCCAAAAAGGTGGTAAAGTTAAACCCGATGGTAAACAAAAGGGTTTAGCGAAAAAGAAATTTGGTTGGTTAAATGGGTTCCTTAGACCCATAGTAGAATTCTTTGGATGGTTAATTAAACTTACAGTCATTAAGAGTGTTCTTAATTGGTTGGAAGATCCGAAGAATAAAACAGCGTTAAAAACATTTTTAAAGAAGTTTGTCTTTGTTGTAAAGAAATTATATTCATTTGTATCTTGGATTGTAAAGGATAATATTCTTGATGGACTCTCAGATCTCATGGGGGCTGGAGGTAAAGACGGTAAGGATTCATTCTTTGATAGAGTACGTGGGTTAGGTAAGCTCATGTTTGGGCTTACCATGATGCGATGGTTGCTCAATCCGTTTGCAGCAGTAACTGATATTGTAGGGTTACTTGACTTTATAATGAATTGGCGATTGCCAAAGTTGAGGATAGGTGGATTAAAGAGACTTTGGGGTAAACGAATTAAGAAGGGATTTAATGCCCTTAAGGAGAGTAAACGTCTTAAGAAGATGGTTAGTACCATCAAGAAGTTTGGCAAACCCATAATGAAACCGATTAGGTTCATTGGGAAGCAATTTAATAATTTTAAAAAGGGTTTTAAGGGTGTAACGAATGCAGCAGATATTGCTAAGACTACCAATACATTATTTCCCCATATAGCATCTGGATCTAAGAAGGGTGGTAAGGCATTTGAGGCTGGAAAAACAGTTTCTCAAACTCTTAAGAAGTTTTTTGGAAAGGGTAGTAAGTTTGGTAATTTATTAAAGAAATTAGATTTTAAAGATTTCCGTGTTCCTGTACCAATGAAGGAAAACGTCTTCGGTAAGTGGATGAATACTAGGTGGAAGACGACAGTTAATGGGGTAACTGGTGGTGTCAACAAAATAAAAAAGTGGGGTACTAATGGTTGGGATTATCTAAGTAAACTCCCCAAGAAGGGTATGGATGCAGTTTCCAAGAGGTTCCTTGAACCTGTATGGAAAAAGGTTAAACCTATTAAACAAACAGCTGAAAATATAAGCAAACCGTTTAATAATGCAGTTAAGAATTCTCCTATTGGTAAGCTGGTTAGAGGTGCAGGAGCAAAGAAAGTGGGTGCTTCAAGGTTAAAGGATATACCTCTTTTGGGTGCTCTTGTCAATTTTTACTTTGCTGTTGATTCGTTTAAGAATGGTGATAATGTTGGTGGTGTATTAGAGTCTCTTGCTGGTGGAGCAGAGTTGGCTGGTTATCTAGTACCAGGTGCACAAGGATTAATACCAGCTGGTATGGCATTAGATCTATACCTACTTTCTAGGATTATTCCTGGTGGTATAGGTGAATCTGTAATGGAATGGGAGAGAACTAAGGCAATTCCAGGTATGGCTAATATGTTCGGTGGTGCTTTAGGAACTACTAAGAGTCTAGTAACAGGTGCCAAACAGGAGATAGGTAAAGCATTTGATGGTATTAATAAATGGATTGGTGCTGAGAAAGAGGCAGATAAGGCAAAGCATATAACTGAAGCAGAAGGTTCTGGATCTAGTATTTCCAAAGAGGAATCTGACTATCAAAAAGATAAGACAGGTGGTAGAGGTTGGGGATTCTTAAAACTCTTTAGGAATAAGTCTCAAACTGACAAGATGGTCAGGAGGGATGTTAAAAAGTATGGATATAGTGTTCCTGAAGGTTCATTTGGTATAGGTTCTACACACAAAGATACAACATCTAGGCATAGTACTGGTTCTTCTGCTGACCAACCAGTTACTAAGAGTAAACCTTGGTGGAAGCTGTGGGAACGTGGTGGAAAAATACCATCATTCTTTATTGGTGGTTTTCTTAAAGGTATTGGTAAAGGTATTGGTAGTGTATTTAAAGGTATTGGTAGTTTTGTTGGTGGAGTTATTAATACTGTGAAAGATGTCATGGGTGGTCCATTAGGACAAATCTTGATGATGGCATTACCAGTAATGTTCCCTGCTGTTGCTTGGTTAGGACCAGTATTAAAAGGTATTAATGCTGTTATGGCATTGGCAAGTGGTGACCCACTGGGTGCCATAATGAGTCTATCTGGGGCATTTAGTAGTATTAATACTGTTAATGCGATATCAATGCCTAAGTGGATGACAAATATGAGGTTCAGTAAGTTTGGTAACTTTATGGCCAACATGAATGGACCAGGTGGATTCTTGAGTACTAAGATGGGTAAGATTGGTGTGGGTATACTCTCTGGTAACTATGGTGCCGCATTTAATGCTGCTATTGATGGTACATCTTTAGGTGCTACCTTAGCCAACCTTGGTAATCGTGTAGATGAAATGGGACTCGGAGGTGTCCTTGGAGCCATACCAGGCTTAGGACCAACCCTACAGAATATGGGTCTCGGTGATGTTGTTGGAATTTCAAGTCTATTAACAGGTGATTTCTCTGCTGCTGGTTTTATTACTGGTATGGCAGAGAAGCATGGTTATGGTGGACTTGTTAAAGCAGCTCTTGGTATGGTCGGAGGTAACTTTGAACAAGGTATGATAGATCTTGCTAGTGAAATGGGTGTGAGTCCTGAAATGTTTGGTGTCATTGATACTCTACAAATGTTAAGAGAGGGTGGTGAATCAGAGAAGCAAAAAATTATGCAGGAGATTGGAAGTATATCTGTTGTTAGTTTCCCTGTTGTCATTCAAAAACTTATGGCACTTCCAACACCAGTTGGAGTTCAGTCAGGCGGTGGAGGAGGCGGTTCCAGTGGATCTGGTGGACTCCTAAGTCGTTTAGGATTTGGTAAATAAATAGAATGGTGGAGATAGTGTATTAATGACTATATCAAAATCTACTAAGATTAATATGTACAAGTTCGTAAATACGAACTCAGATTCTGGTGGAGATGTTGATCCAGTCGCTAAAAGTCTTAATGTACAGACTCAGGCACTAAACAATATGGGTCGTACCATTAATGGTATTGCCTCAACTGTAGTTGCTTTAAAGAATATTGCTCTTCATCGATTGAATGAAGATATTAAAGCATCAAAACAAAAATTTAAACCAAAATATACAAAGCAGAAAGGGAATCCATTTAAATCTTTAATGCTTAATATAAAAGCATATAAAGTTAAGGGATTTTTAGAAAGTATGCTTTCCTTCTTTGGAAGTTTACTTAAGATATTCATTATTAGACCAATATTAAATTGGTTATCAGATCCAGCAAATAAAAAGAAATTAGAAAAGATACTTGAGACTACTTGGAAAGTCCTAAAAGGTATTACTGATTTTCTTGGTAGTCAAGTTGTTCATGCTTTTAATGAACTGCATGATGTTCTGAGTGGTAAAACTAGTGTTTGGAAAAAGATAACATCGTTTACTAAACTTTGGATTAAGTTTGCTGCTGGATTTTTGGCCATCAAGTTCTTAGCTAATCCAGTTAAACTTTTAAGATCTGTGGCAAATGTTGGCAAGATGCTTGCCATCAAAACAAAATTAGCAAAGGCACAATTAACTAAGAGGAAAAAATTCTTAACTGGTGGTAAATGGGGTAAGGGTGCTTGGTTACTTGGTGGTGCTGTTGGTGCATATTCACTTTTTCAGTTTGCTCAGTGGGCATTAGGTAAGAAGGAGAATGAAGATTCTGGTGATGATAGTAGTCCTAATGCTTCAGGTGGAAATAGAGGTACAGATAGAGCATTTTCTATAGAGCAGTTTGGGGAAGACCTTACTACTGCAATGTACGATACTGACATTGCTAAGGCACTCGGAATAAAAAAGAAGGAAGAGAAGAAGGAGAATAAGTGGAACCCGAAGAATTGGTTCAAGGGTGGAGAAAAGGAATCTAAGAAGGATGGTGATTCACCTAATGCATTAGGTGTTATTGCTGGAATGTATACAGCAAATGAGCAAATGAAGGGTTTGATTAAAACCTTCAAAGGTGAAAGTAAAGAATTTGGCGATAGGATGAATGATGCTGATGGAGCTGGTAAAGCAAACCTGCTGCTCAAGCTTGCTGGTACACTTGAATCTGCATTGGGTAGTAAGAATCAAATGTTCCAGAAACTACAGATGAGTACTCAAAATCTTGTCGAAAGTGCTGAAAATGTAGCTAATGGTGATAAGACTAGTATAGGTGATTTTTTAAAATGGGCAGGTCATGATTTACCATCTAGAGAAGGTGGTGGTCCAATTGGTTCTTATGCAAATGGTGGGCAAATGGGTAGATGGATGAATGGTTCTCATGGAGGATATCTTGAAGAGCATAATGGACAACCATTGGTGGCTCACGGGTTGGAAGGAATGTTTACTAAATCTGGTAGTAATGATGGGTTTATAGTACCGTTTGACAATGCTGCAACTAGAAGAAATCCAATGCTCACTATGATGAGATTGGCACAAGCTAAGCAACTTGGATTTAATAATGGTCCACCAGGATTTGAAAGTGGTGGATTGGGTCTCTCTGGTATTTCTTCTATATTAAAGGGTGGTGGTCAAAGAGCTTTTGGACACCCTCAAGCATATCAAGAACCCCAGTCAGGTGGATTAGGTATATTACAGAGATTGGTTGCTTCTCATCGTGGTGATGAACTTACTAGTGCCCTCTTGGCTAGAACTGTTATGAATAGGAAAGCAGTTATCGATAAGACTGGTAATGCTATGCAATTTGGAGCAAATAGTGGAAGTCTTACTGATATATTGAATGCTCCTGGACAATATCCTAATGTAGGTAATGGTGCAGTTAAGAGAAAATTCTCTAATAATGAATTGAATATGGCTGGTAAAGCAATGAAGTTAGCAAAAGAAAGCAGTAGACTTAAGGAGCGTATACAAGAAACTGGTGTAGATCCAGCAAAAGCAAGTCAGTTGATTGGTTCTACAATATTCAAATCTGCTTCTGGTATAGGTAAGAAAGGTGGGTTGGCTGCATTGCTTACTGGTGGAGGTGCTGTTAAATTTGGTAATTATCAGTTTAGTAATAAGCAATCTAATCATATGGCTGGTTTGTTAGGTGGAATGAACCCTGCTATGATAAAAGGATTAATGAGTGTAGTTGGTAATATAACAAGCGGTAAGGATGATAATATAGGAACGAGTTTAATTAGATTACTAACTGAAGGTGGACTTGGTGGTAAAGGTGGTGAAAAAGGTGGACTAATGGATAGTTTATTTGGTATATTTGGAATGCCTACTAAGAAAGGCAGTTCTGCTAAACAAGGTGGTTCAATGTCTGGTGGGTTGGGTCAAGTATTACAGGGTATATTTGGTGGTAAAGGTGCAAAAGATAAGAAAGAAGAGAGGATGGAATTTAAGAAGAGACAGAATGAAAGACATAGACAGATAATGAAGTATGAAGCATCGCAACAGAAACGTAATATCATGTCCAGACTGCATGACCAATCTAGTCAAAATGCTAGAGAGATTACTTCTGCTGTTAACTCATCCAATAAAGCCGCTGCTAGTCAGGCAAGAATGGGTGCAGAAGCGGTTGCAAGATTAAGTCAGCAATCACAACAACAACAAGGTGCATCCTTTATGGGAATCTTCAAATCGTTGGCATCCAAACTAAGTTCTAGTAAGAGTAAGTAATTATGAGTAGTAAAAGAGCTAACACAGCAGAAATAGATTTTAAAATCAGCCTCTGGCGTAATGGTAAGAGGATGGAGAACTCTGAAGGTAAGTATGAACTTGCTGAATATGTTAAGGGTTTTGAAATTATAGAAGCTGTCGAGTCTTCTACTATTGAAGCACGTATTATAATTGAAGATTCATCAGGTTTAATGGGAGCATTGACTGGATCTGAAGTATTTAAATTGACTGTATTTCATTATACTGGTAATAGAGATTATTGGTTGAGGTGTGCTCATATTGAGGATAGAGTTAGAACAGCACAAACAGCAGATGTCTTTATAGTCAATTGTGTTTCTGATGAGTTTATTAAGAATGAAATTAAGAATGTCTTTGGTCATACTGAAAAGATATTTGCTGGTTCTATAGAGGCATCACAGATTATTAGGAAATTATTGAGAGATAAAAAGTACTTAGGAAGTAAGAAACGTCTTTTCTTAGAGCAGACTATTAATAAGCAGAGATTGGTTATCCCTAACTGGAGACCTATTGATGTTGTTTATTGGGTTGCTGAGAGATCTGTACGCAAATCTAAGAAGGGTGGAGTATTACAGAATGGATTTAATTTCTGGGAATCTGCTTTAGGATTTCATTTTAAATCAATTGATAAGATGATTGATGATGTCAATGAACAGAAGGAAGACAAGACAGATGCTATAAAGGGTAAACCAGCACTCTATACTTACACATATTCACCTAAAGGTACTAAGATTGAAACTGGTGATGACCAGTATAAAATTGATAGTGTTATTTTCCCAGAAGAGAGGAGTTATCTTATGGGATTGAGACATGGTGCGTGGGCTGGATATAGTATTGGGTTTGACCCAGTTTCTATCAATCAATCAAGACTTGGTGTTAGTACTGATATGAAGGAGAAAGAGTATAATTATGCTCTTAAGAAGGTATGGAAAAAGATGTCCCATGTTGGTGGTACAAACTACGTTAATCCAATTTCTTTGATGGATAAAGAAATACAAAAAGTTCTTGACCAACCAAAGAGAGTTAGATATACGATGATACCTAATCAATTATTTGATCCAAAATATAAGAATAACCCTCAGAAAAACTATGAAGAGATTGTTGAACTTCAAGCATATGAATACTTGCGTAGAGAGACACTCAAAAATATTAAATTGATGATTACTATTCCAGGTAACTTAGACCTTTATGCTGGACATGGTGTACAGATTAAATTACCAGGAACCTTCAGATCTGGTACGACAGTGCAGAATGATAGGAAGTATAGTGGTAGATATGTTATTATGGGTGTACGTCATCATACAGGAGATGGTCTTAAAATGAAGACAGAACTGTTGCTAGGTCGAGATAGTATACTAGGATAATAAATAGTATTGTTACCTATTAGTAACGGAGACAAAAAATTATGACAACTATCGAACAACACATTCAAAAAGATAGGGATATCCTTGACAATCCAACAACTAGTCCTGCATCTCGTAGGCATGTTGCAGAAGAGCTACACGAGTTAGAAGTTTATCGTGAGCATCACATAGCAGAGATTAATGCTGGTGACCATCATGATCCTAACACTATTGAACTATTCTGTGAAATGCATCCTGACGAGCCAGAGTGCCTAGTATATGACGATTAATGACAAACTTTTTATCATGGTTACTTGGAACTTGGTCTAATAAGCATCAAGCACAATCAGCTCCTACTTTATACAAATCCGTATCTGTTAGATGGGAGCAAAATGATGAGTTTATAAATTCGATTCATTGGGGTAGGAGAACACCCCATGAACCGTATTTAAAAACTTACAAGAAATTAGTAGAAGTATCGGATAAAGAAGTTATTTTAGAGCATTGGGGTGGAACCTATAGTGGTTTGGCTCGCAATGAAGATTGTGATATGGTATTAAAGTATGATGGGCAAGCATGGTTAGGTAAGTTTGATACTAGTATGGATGAAACTGGGGAAGTTATAACTGGACATGCTGAACTTGGTGTGTATGGTACTAAACTTTTTATGAGAGATAGATTTTTAGATTCTAAAGGTAGAATTGTCTGGGGTGCAGATGAAATTTATAAGTACCTGAGAGTTCAATAAATATACATGATAAGACCCTAATAAAAATGAACCAGACAATAGATGGTATAATTAATGAGAATAATATTAACTTTGTAGGGAAGGACGGATTTTTCTGGTGGGTTGGTGAAGTAGAAGATAATGAAGACCCTATGGAGTTGGGTAGGGTTAGAGTTCGTGTGCTTGGATATTACACTAATGTTCGTGGTGGTACTACAGCAGATCTAAAGACAGACCATCTTCCTTGGGCAACAGTATTACAACATACATCTCAAGCTGGTAATGATGGTCAAGGTGAATCTTCGGGACAATTGCAACCTGGTGCAGTTGTTATGGGATTCTTTATGGATGGTGATGATGCACAGATGCCAATTGTAATTGGTGTTATGCGTATTAATAAAGCTGCAGCATCAAGACAGATAAAAGAATTTGCTTTCACTGGTGAAGATATGAAAGCAAGTAGCACAGGTACTATAAACCCTGCTTCAAATAGACCAGGAGATCCTAATGGTATTGGGTCGGATAATTTTAGAAGACCAGGATTACAAAATAATAGTGTATCAACAGTTGCAGCAACTACAACTACAGAGATTGGGGGTAAGGGGTCACCTCTTAATGTAGGTATGACTCCTGGAATTAATGGTAGTTCGGGTAATCCTCAAAAACCAAGACAACCTGCTAAACCAATACCTGCTGCTAATGGTGTTGGTGGACCTTGGAAGAGTTTAGATTATACTTTATCTTATTTGCTAGAAGACTTAGCAGACCAAGCTGGACTTTTAGTTAAATCTGGTGACCAATACTTAAATGTTATTACTGGAACTCTTGTAACAAATGCAGAACTTACTGCAAAAATACAAAATTTCTTAGGTACTGTATTCACTCAAGTTGTTAGTGCTATGCGTACATCGACTTCTAATCTTATAGATGATTTGGAGTTATCTGTTCTATTGAATAAGTCAACTGGAGCACCTTATGTAGTGCAAACTACTGTACAGGCAGAAGTAAGTAAGATATTATCTAGTCTATGTGCTATTGATAATAACCTAACAGATTTTATTAACACACCATTAACTACTGTAACAACTAATTTAGATTCATACTTATCTAGTTTGATTGATAAACCAACTTTTGTTACTCAGGGTGTTGAGGGTGTTATTAGCATTGTAATTTGTAATGTTGAAAAATTATTGAATACTCTTACTACTGTAGTGTCAGAAACTGAATCAGTAGTTGCTAATTATCAAGATGCAAAGGAAGTATTAGATACTTGGAAGGCTGGTAATAAGATATTCTCTGATAAAACTGACCTATTCACTAAAGATGTTAATACATTGACTGGGTTGATAAAATTATTTGTTGAATTTTCTGAGTCTGGTTGTGTTAGACCACCTAAAGGTGGTGAAGATGATGTTGGTTGGTTCCCTTTATTTGGTGTAACTCATTGTACTCCTGAAGAATTTGCTTCTATAGCAGTACTTAGAGGTGAAACTAGAGGTAAATGTGGAGAATCTACTACCATTGCTGGTGGACTATTTGATTCTGTATTCTCTGAAGCAGATCCTTATTTAACTACTGCTAAGACACAAGTTAATGGTTTGTTTGAATTATATGTTGGTACGCCTGGTCGTCAAGCAACTATTATAAAGAGAGAGAATGGTACCACACATACTTCAGTTAGTTTGAATAATGCTATGCACCAAGAGTGGATGGCTAAGAGAAAGATTAAAGAAGAGTTTCCAGATCTATCAGAGGATGAGGTTAGTATTGCAGCAGCAGAAGCAGTTGCAGCTTCAACTAGAACAACATCTGCACAGACCGCTTGGGTTAGATCTGCTGACAATTTACCAGATGGTGTACAAGGTTTATGGAGTGACTTCTTAAAAACTTATGGTGTTTATCCATCTAATACTTCGGCATTACTAGGAACTCATACTGGTACATGGGAAGTAGTTGTTACTGTTCAAGGAACATATACTTTTGAAGTACAGGCAGATAATCAAGGTAGTATTTCATGGGATGGAGTAACTTTGGGTCAGACATCAATGTTCCAATCACATGCTGTAACATCTACATTTACTGTGGAGAATGTGCAAGCTGGTACGCATACTATTAAGGGTTCTATAACCAATGTATATACTGAAAATGCTGGTTCTGGATGGGAAAGAAATCCTGCTGGTATTGCATGGACATTAAAGGATCCTACAGGAACAGTTATAAAAACATCTCTTGATGCATTTCCAGTTAGATATCATCCTAGTAGTGCTGCTAATGGTGATGAAGGTAATTTACTTGCCGATCATATTAGTTGGGCTGGTACTAAGACTGAAGAGGTACATGGGGATGACGCAAAGGTTGTTGATAATGATTACTGTAGAACAGTTCAAGGTGATTATAGATTAAAAGTAACAGGTGATTGTCATATTGAAGTTGGTGGAGGATTTTTCTTCAGTGCTCAAGGTGCTCCAAAATCTGTTAGTAAGCATGGTGTACCTAAAAGTACTGAGATTCAAAAACATATTATTAGTTTTGGATCTGATGTTGATATGAATGTTGCTGGTGCTGCATTTGAAATGCAAGCAGCAAACTTAAGAATGGCTGCAACTAAGACATCTATTACAGGTAAAGAATTTGAAAATGCATCAAAACTACAGAAGTATTCTGGTGTAGAATGTATTATTAGTGCAGATAACTCAATTGAAATGGTTACTACTGCATTGTATCAAAAGATTAATATTAATAAGAACCCTTCTGCAACTAAGTCAGGTATCAGTACCATATGTCATGGTTCTGTAGATCTTGCTCTTATGCCTGGTGGGTCTACAACTGATGCAGTACCTAGATTTACAGTCGCTAATCCTTCAGGACCAGTTTCTATGCAGTGCGGTTCAACTGGATTCAATTTAAATGTAATGGAAGGTGCTTATAATGTAATGGCACATGATGGACTCATTCGTATGGAGTCTAAGACTGGACCAGCAACCATTAAAGCAAAGGGTAACATTGGTATAAATGCTGATGGTGCCATTTCACAGACTGGTACTTCTATCTTCCTAAATTAAAGTACCTGTGGTATAATATTATTATGGATGAACTACGACAACAACAACTAATAGAACTCAAGGAAATACTTGAGGATACTATTCAGTATTTTTGTGATGAAAACCTGGTATCAGGTGAAACTGCATGGACAATGGTTGGTGCTTTATCTGATGCAAAATTAAACGTGGAATTTACTAATGACTGACATTCAAGATGTAACAGAAGAAGAGGCATGTAAAAACCTCAAATTTCTTTTGACTATGACTGAAAGGAATCGTACTGTTTGGAGAGTCAAATCTCCAGAGGGTGCAGTTGCTTTAATATCTCCAGTCATTCAGTCTGGTCCTCCAGTTGATGACGAAGTATTAAAACAGGTCGATGAATTTAGACAGGATTTTGTTGACAATCCTAACTAAATATCTTATAATCATCTAGTAACTGAGCAGACCAATGCGTCTTAAAAGCCATGAAACTCCTAGAAAGCGAGGACGCAACATCAAATCCCGTCTAGCGTCTGCTCGCTTACG
>VTLG01004253.1_pt1 | contig 29011 bp, 43 predicted proteins | sample 4694571 | NCBI WGS metagenome assembly VTLG01 (sample SAMN12604809, study PRJNA352737) | marine metagenome | biome: ENVO:00000447; feature: ENVO:00000209|ENVO:00000569|ENVO:01000036; material: ENVO:00002151; isolation source: viral sequences binned using virsorter ...
CGTCCCCCGGGCAACACTTTGAACTCAGTGATGCATTGTCGCAGGTAATCAAGATCCTCACGGGCCATCAGAGGTGAATCTGTACCATCTCGTGGCCCACACACGTCATCTACGATCACAGCGGCCCTGTCTGGCCACGTTTCGTACTGATTGTGAGCATATTTAGCCTTGAAAATGTCGTAACCCAGCTGGGTTCTAAAGCCGTTAACCATTATTACTTTCTCCTTTTTGTATCGGGTCCACGTATATCTTGCGCGTGCACCTCGTATTCAACACGCCAAGTATCTATAGATTTACCTTCGCGCTCCGCCATGATCTCATCATAACCCTCTGGCGTAGCCCACTTAGCTGGTTTCTTAGCGGAGTTAAAAGCACCGGGGTAATACAGATACCGGCCTATACCCCACAGAACTGCAGCTCGTTTGAGGGCGTCTGACAATCCACCTTTAGCCCCCTCGATCTGGCTGTCATCTGCGCCATCAGATTTTGTAACCCACTCTCCATCCATCTTACAGCTCAGCTCACACACCATGCGACCGCCAACCCACACATCCTTGTTGGACCAACCGGCTGGGCCAAACACCTGATCCAGACGATCCATCACATCGCGGGAGGTTATGTAAACCAGTTCCCCGCTACCGCCCTGCCCCCTGCGCCAATGTAACTTGGCAACAGGGAACGGACGCTTTAGTGCAATTTCTATCGAACGCATTACTGCCTCCTAGTCAGTTTGCTCTGGTGATCTTGGCAAATTACTCAGATCATCGGCATCGATTAATTCCTCGTGGTAGGATCCATCTTCCTCACGCCACGCCTTAAACTTACGCTCCACCCATTCGCCACGAGTGACTATGGTGGGCTTATCTTTTGTACCTATGTCATTCTCATAGATACGTGGGTTGCTGTACTTATAAGGCTGCAACATCTCCTCGAATAAAGAAAGCGGATTACTTCTCATCAACATCGACCTCATTTTTACCTCCTGTAGAAAGTTGAATAAAATGTTTTGCATCCACCACCGCTAGTGGCTGAGCCCGGTTGCGCTTGATAATAAGCAGGGGCTGGTGACCACCGGCGTTGGTAGTTGCTTGGTTCCAAGCCGCCCATATGTTAATGGCCTCTTGGTTCTTGCACTCAATGGAGTAGGGAAACAGATCTCTAGCCGCTTGCGACAGCATCAGATCCTCTCCCTGCGCCCCCATTGACCTTGATTCTACGTCGGCTGCGGGTACCTTTAGATGAGTCAATAACAGTGATCTCACCCATTGCTGTAGACGGCGACCCTTTGCTTTCGCTGATTGTGTCTTCATCCTCTCCCACTTTTCTTGGCGAATCCCATTGTGTGTGATAGTTCATGCTGGCTATGTCAAACCATAGATCCAGCGTCATTTCAGCTGTGTCAAAGTGTCGAGCTTTGCACACCTCGAACCTAGCGTCTGGAGCGGTAGCATTATTGGCCCTCTGTGACGTCGATGTACGTTGCAGCAACACCACGTTACAAGCTAGGTTAGTCAGGTCAGCGGTACCAGCTACGCTGTACTTGTCGATCCTCTGATCCACGCTGGTGTTCTTACGGGCGTGGGTGATCAGCATTATGTGTGCGCCTAGATCACGGGCTGCGATCGATAGCGCCAGCATCAGACGTTTCTGCCCTTGGTAGTCATCGGATGGGATGTCGCCCATGGTCATCAGGGAGTCAACCACAATAAACTTGACCCCGAAGTTAGCTACGCTGTAGCGGATCACCGCCAGCAACGTGTTGAAATTGATACTGCCTTGCTGTCTGTAGAACCACAGCTTGTCTTTAGACCAGCGCGTAAAGCTCATCACATCATCAGTGGTGGGCTGAGCTATCAGGCTGCGCTGCCGCACCATGCGTGCAATGGAGTGCGCACATTTCATTTCGAGCGACACTACCAACGCGGGGATCTTCTGCTCCAGCTGGTGCAAAACTATCTGTCCGGCCAACATCGACTTGCCCGCACCCGACTGTCCACACAGCACCGTGGTGCTACCCTCTTGCAATCTAAATTTGCTATCCATGCAGGGCCATGGCAATCGGCCTCCGGCTAGGTTCTCTCCGTATGCGCAGTAAGTCAGCACCTCATCTGTCCACTCTGTGGCAGGGCCAACTTGACGTTGAACATCGGTAACCCTCTGATATTCTCTCAGCTCGTCACTAGTTATCTGCGGCATTTTTTCTCCTGTAATCTCTTATGACCCAATAGTCTGAGTCCATTAAATCTAACAACACCCCGTTCTTGTCTCTCTTACCACTGGTGGGGTTGTAGTATGGGTTGTGCCCGTTTGAGCTGCTGCGGGGCACCGCCATCATAGCGGCGGCATCCCAATGCACTCGTGCATAATTATAGCCGAAGTCTCGTTCTGTAGATACCACACGACCGGGATGGTTGCGGTTGGTACCGATGAAAAAGTCTGGCTCATCACACAGGCGTTGCATCTGTTGATAGACCTTGAACGCTTTGACGATCGCGGTATCGGCTGATCGCTTATGCACATTTCCTGCCTTTTTTATGGTTTCGACAGAGTCCATTGCTTTGGTCAGCAGGCTCTCTACTTCCACTTGTCCAGTGCGTCGTTTCATCGATGCTGCCTGTCGCAGCAAGCTGTCCATCCGACGTAGAGCCCGCTCTATTCGCGGAATTTGCTTTGGCATATAAATAACACTTTGCGTGTATCTCCTTGATATTAAAAAGAAAAGGCGGGAACCCAGCAGCTGACCGCTCCTCAAAAAAATAATGAGGCATTTTTAATTCAGCGCTGGATCCCCAGCCAATGGTTAATGGAGCGAGCAGTTTTTCCACCGGATACTCAGCCGGTCTGTCCATGACAGCGCTTGTACTTAGCGCCTGATCCACATGGGCACAGTTGATTGCGCCCAACCTTGGGCCATGCACGCGCTAACGTACGCCCAGCCCCCAGCCTAGGCGCACGTGTCCACACTACGTGTTGGTTGCGCGGCACAGCAACGTACTCTTTACTTAAAGTCGCAATACCAGTTCTCCTGTTTGAGCCCCAGCTTTCCAGCTATCTCTCTGGTGAGCCGTTCCACCTCGTGGCAATCATTAGCCATCGCGGATCCACACTCAAGCACCACGTTAGCCAGCGCCCTACTCTCGTTAATAGCCTTCACTAAAGCGGCACGATCGTCAGCCGTCAAACTTGATTTGGGTGCCTTCTTTTTAACTTTCTTGCTCATAATTATTCCTCGCTGTAAGTTCCATGGTATGGATTGGGATCGGCATCAATTTCTGTCATCTCTAAAGCGTCATCGTTGCCAAAGGTTCCCATCCAATCATCCTCATCTACGTCTTTCATCGATTCCCGCCACTCCTCATCGGTTACACCTGTGATGATGAACTCACGCTCTGACGGCGTCAGCTTAGGCATCACATTTTGGATCAGCTCGCCGGCACGCCAGCGCTGTAGCTGCTCATTGGTTACGTCGAGGTTTAGCGTGCGCACCTCACCTGACATCATAGATTTTCTGGTTACCATCATCATTAGCTTACCCTCACTGCGTTGTCCACCACGTCCTTTTTGTAGCAATCTCCGTATTCCCAAGATCCAAATGTCATGGGGGATTTTACCGCACAAAACCAGATACTGCTAGGAGTTTCGTTTTTCTCCAGCTGGTTCTTTTTAAGAACGTGCCATGTCCAGCCATGCTGGTTCTCCCACACTTCATACGGGTTGTCTACGGGGCGGCTCTTGCCGCACGGGTTTGTGGCTCTCATCATGCTATCTCCCATTCACTTTTGTTAACCTTTTCACGGCAGCTCTGGCACGTGATAGCTGACCATGCGAAATGATATAACCTATTACCTTGTAGGCAATGTGGGCATACCGAAAAGCCGCATTTAGGACAGCGCAGTACCGTGCCATCTTTCTTCGCTCTAGTGCGTCCGTTTACTTTCTGCATCAGAATTCCTCCTTGTTCAGGTAGGGTTTAATTTTCCAATACGCCTTAGTCACACCGTCTCTGGGTACAAGACCCCGCTGGTCTGGCATCTGCTCTACTATTTTCCAGAAGATGTCCATCATTTCCACACAGTTCAGAGTCTTTTGACCCTCTTCGAATGTACTAAGGTCAATGTTCACCTCTAGGTAACCACTAACCATAATGCACTCCAAAATGGAGGACAGGGGCGGCGGGATTCCTACCCGCATGAGCCGACGGCAACCGTAAGGTTAGGTCAGCAGCCCAACCAAGCGTCCACCCTGCGAAGAGTGGTGAGACTTCAGACAGCGTCTGAAAAGCCCCGGCGCTACCCGTGCGCCTGTGCGTTATCCCCCGGTCGGAGGGATGTTCCGCAACGCCCCCCAAAGGTGTGCCCACCTCTGGTTGTCCATTGTTAGTTTTACTGTTCATACCCTGTATGTAGCAAGTTCCGTGCCAAAAAAATAACCTGATAAATGCTCACTTAGATTTTTCTCTATGTAAAATTATTTATCAAATAGTAAGAAATCTTACGTGCTAGTCCTCTATTTCCCTAGTCCTAGCTCTCACGTTATGGGGTGAATAGTTCCCAACCAGCCCTCGAACCTCGTTCAGACAGCGGATGGTCTTGGGGTTGACCTTCTCTACCACTCCGGTCACCCAGCACTCATCGTCCACGTACGGAAGTTTCAGCCATACTGTATCGCCTGACTTCATGGGTTGTTGCTCCGATAAATTTTTTGTTTGCGACCCCATAAAACGAAGATTAACCCGGGCAGATACCGCACGTCAACTATTATTTTAACTCCCATATATCCCTGGGAAATCAAGTAGTTACAGCCCAAGTGTTAGTATGTTGAAAGATGCAGATTGTACACGTTGCCAGCAGACAACCCAATTACGATCGTTAGCGTTCGATCCATCTGCGACAAAGACGCCGCGCAACTAACGCCCTTAAGACGGGGTAGTAAATCATCGTTAATGTGCCCATTAGATAGGGCCGGTCTGGCATAGCCGTAAAGTATGGGATGGATAAGATTAGATGCGGATCAATTTCCCTGTAGGGCACAACACGTCTAAATGACAATGCCCTTTAGAGTGTGGTAAAAATACAACACATAACAATGAATGAACTTTATGATTTTTGCATGAGGCTCCGGCCAGATGTCAGACAGGTCTGAGGCCAAATCCCAGCGTGCCAGAAAACGCCATCGTAACCTCGTGGCTAAGCACGCGCCACGATACAACCGCGCCGCGACCTATCGCGATCGTACCAAATACAACCGCGTAAAGCATAGGGTAATTCCCCTACCGGAGGCCAACGAGCCCTAGCAGGAATTCCGTGGTTTACGCTCTCCGGTGACGTTACCCGCGCCGTACAGGCTAGCGCGGGTTATATGCCAGCACGTACGGGCGTTCGCCCGGTAGCGCGAACATGGCTACCTTATCGGCGACCGTTACTGGCGCACCGTTATCGACGCGTACGAACGTGTCGTTTTTATAGGGGTTGTAGGTTACCAGTACAGCGTCACCAGACATGGCGTCATCGTGAAACATGTTAACAACATCCGATGATAGACCGGCGTCACTACGCGCCAGCCATTCGCCAGATATACCGGCGTGTACGTTTTTACGGCCTTCGGACCGTACCCGCTGCTGGCCAGCTTTACCTACCAGCAACCGTGCATTTTGCAGCCAGATAAACTCCGGATGCCCGACCACGCGGCCAGACTGGCGCTCAGACCATACATGGCGCTGTAGGTTATAGTAAACGTAGGATCTTTTCATAAAATTACGCTCCCGCGACCACAAAGCCGCTAGTATCGTTTTTGGCCTTACCTTTGGCCGTGAGCCCGACAATTACGCCGGCGGGATCTTGATAGCGAACGTCGCTAGCGTCGCCATTTACAACCGTTCTGCCCAGCCAATTATCGGGCAGATCACCACTAAATACCACGGCCAGATTAGTATCTGAATTATGCCGTAGCTGTTTTTCTACTACTGGCTGGAACGCAGCCACGCCAGAATAGCTAAAGGTCGAATGATAGTTAGATGGCACCGTGCGCCCGGGAATTTTCGTGTAGTCATACCACGCCACGGTGGGAAATAGTGACATTAGATTTTCGTTTCCAATCCATTCTAGCTCCCATCGCACGTCGCTGGTGCCATTTAATCGTACGGCCAGCGTCATATTCTCGCGGCTAGCTTTACGCTGTAGCCGTTCAACATCACGTACCAGTAGCGCCATAAATTCATCGCGATACTGTAGAAACATTAAAGTCTTGCGGATCCGTGCGCGCTGTACGCTGTTAAACGCGCCACGGCCGGCAGTATTGAGGCAACCAGCCTTGCAGCCGGCAATGTCGGCATATGGGCATAGCGTTCGTTTCGTGCTAACGCTATCAGCTGGCGATAGGTATAAAATCCCTGTTAACACTCCAAGTTTTTCGCCCTTTATGGTTTTAGTGTTAGCGGTGCCTAGCAACGTTGTGGGCAGCTTAGAAAATAGCGGATCCGATTCGACCATAGCCGCGATATGCGGATGTAGGTCGGCGGTATTGAATAGTACGTTATTTACTCTAATCATCGCGATTGTCTCCCCATTGCGTGTCGCCCGTCATAGCTACCATATGCTCGATAACGCGCAGCATTTCATGTTGTGATACTGATAATTGCGTGGCGCTGGGCAAATCGCCTCGCGTGTTCATGTCGTATAAGTCCCAACGGGTATAGCCGTCGTGATAGTACGACTCGATATAGCTAGCCGCTAGATCGCGCAGTACCTTATCTCGTGCATGGTTCATAGTGTGTTGCCTCATCATAGGCGTGGCCAGAAACCGAATGTAGCATGGCCAGCTTGTGTCTGCAACCACTATATGATGTGCACTCTGTGCACTCACCCCGCGGCCTAGACCATCCGGCGCTCAATATCTGGCGCCATTACTAGCGCGTGGCGCGCATGGGTAACGCGTGCGGCTGGCGAACTACAACCGACGGTTTATGTTCGACCCAGACCGACATCGATCGCCGACCGAAAAGGAACCCGGGCGACCCCTTTTTCTTTTGACTATGTTTTATATATTCTATACACACAGCATTCCGTGATTTTACCTAATATAAGGCACCTCTAATATGGGCATACTTAGTGACGCAATAAACCCCCTAAAACGGTGGTGGGAGTTATACCCAGAACATGAGGAAAGAGCTAGAAACCTGTTAAGCAGCTCTGTTTCTGAGGATACTCCACTAAAGCACAAGGCTTGGCAGATGCCATTAGGGCTGATGTCTTATGTTGCCTCCCCCATAACATCTGGATTTGAGGCCATAAGAGATGAACCCATAAGGGATGTGATGATTGGCTATGGTATGGATGCTGATAAAGCCCAGAATATAGCCACTGGCATAGGCATGGCGATGGATGTTGCTGTTCCTGTTGGTGCTGCTAAAAGCGGTGCCACAGTCTCTCAGGCGCTCGCTAGGCGATTTCAGCCTAATGTGGGCCCAGTAGCCCTAACCCAGAATATTATTCGTAGAGAGCCCGTTCAGAAAACCAAGGAGTCTCAGATCCTACCACCTTGGTATAGTGGGGCCGCAGGTAGAGCTGCACACATGGGGGCTGGAGCTGTTCGTGCTGGAGCTGATTTTGCCCAAATGCTGGTTAGTCCTAAAGCTGCGTATCTTTTTCAGAAATATGGTTTTTCGCCATCTAATGTAAGGGATATAAAAAGGGATCTAACTACTCAGTTGGAACTGCTGGAGGGGCCAGTTTATAAAAAGGGGGGTGGTGGAGAGATTACCTCTGAGAAGGTTTCAGCACAAACATTAAGAAATCAGCTTCACTCTAGGCTTGCCTCTACATCAGCTATGCTTAGGAAATTCTTTCCAGAAGATGCTAGGCGGGAGCAATTTGAACAGGATCTGTTTGGGCAAGTTTTACCAGTACAGCGGTATACAACCGCCAACCAGCTAAGCGAGACAGCCACTCCAATCCGTGAGGTTCTTGACATACCTCCTCAGATAACGGATCAAGCTGTTCTCACACACCTTAACCCCTTTATCCGCAGGTGGTGGGGTTTAGAAGGAGATATAGCCTTAAATGCTAAACCGCTCCAAGAAAATCCATACACAACTATAACTAGAACCAGCGCCAAAGAGGGTTCACCGGATGCACCGGTTAGAGATTTTCTGGATATTTGGAAACAGATAGATGGGCCGCTATCTAGAGATAAAATTATACAGTTTGCTAAAGATAATAATAAAGCTCTCGATGATATTTTAGAAGAAGAATTTAATGCGAAATTAAAAAGCCAAAAATCTGCTGTTTATGCCAACACTCATGGGAACAGGAAACTTAATAGGGTTGGGGAAAGAATGCACACTGATGAGGAGGCTCTCAAAACAGCTAACAATGCAAAGGCAGCGGCCAAACGAGATCTAGCGCCAAAGGGCCAAGCTGCGAGATTCTACGATATAGGGGCTCTTGAACGCAGTATGCTTGATGAGGGTGGTTATATATCTGTCGGTGGGCAGATACTATCTGCCGATCGTATGTTAGCTCATGTGCAGAACAGGCTTATTATCCCCAAAGACAGCCAAGAGGGTGTATGGGCCGTTGTGGACGTTTTTAGACAGGGGGCTGGTGGTGATCCTAGAAAGCCTATTTACACGCTAAAGGGTGCGTTAGGTCAGGCTGAAAAAGTGCTAGAGGCTGGATCTAAGTATGACTTTATCGCCGCAGATATGTTCCCCGTTGTTAAGCGCATGGAGGATGGAAAATACAATATATTTACTACCAAGGGAGAAGGCACGTGGGATGTTAAGGAAGTTTCCCAAAGAATACCGGGATCCCCGCGTGAAAAGGATGACATAATAAGAGCAGCCTTGGAAAAGAAGTTTGCAGACCGCCCATCAGGAGAATGGACAGCTGATTTCGTCACATCTCGTGCTGTACCAGCTACAGCCATAGGGGGCGCAGCTGCGTACGATCAATACCAACGTAAGAAGGAGAGGGGATTACTAGCCCCATACTAATGCGAACAGACAAACAGGAAACCTTTATCGAGCAATACTGCCTAACTGGCAATGCAGCTAAGTCTGCAGCCATGGCTGGTTACTCCTCGCCCAAACAGCGGGGCTACGAGCTAAAGAACAAGTTCGCTCATCAGATAGAGGAACGCCAGAAGAAGATGCTGCAGGACTGTGTGCCGGGGGCCATTATGCAGCTGCAGAGTCTAGTTACAGATGCTGAGTCTGAGTCGGTTAAGCTGGGCGCAATCAAGGATGTGCTGGATCGCGCCGGCCTAAAACCCACAGAGAAGATAAGACAGGAAATCTCACACGTGGAACAAGCGTCCACTGATGAGCTGCGCAGGGAGCTAGAGGGGCTTATGGGCACATCTGATGCGTCTGCCATCCCTGATATCTTGAACTAATGCCTATCCAACGTTGTACATTGCCATCTGGCAAAAAAGGATATAAATGGGGAAAATCTGGAAAATGCTATGCAAATAGAGCCGGTGCAGAGCGCCAAGCAGCCGCGATCCACGCCAGCGGCGGCTACAAGAGCAGAACTGGCAAAAGCAGTAGAGGTCGCTAGAGAACTACGTAAGCGCGAGCGCTACGGAAAGATAGATCTCTACGATCCATACCCTTACCAGCAAAGATTTCACGACACAGGCGCAGAGGCCAACCAGCGGCTGTTGATGGCTGCTAACCGCATAGGAAAATCATATTGCGGAGCAGCTGAGCTAGCCTATCACGTTACAGGGTTGTACCCGTCATGGTGGAACGGTCGCAGATACAGACAGCCTATAGTCGCATGGGCGGGCGGGGTGAGCAACGAGACTACTCGCGATATTGTACAATTTGAACTATTGGGTTCCCCGGATGATCCAGAGGCTTTTGGTTCTGGCGCTATACCAAGAAGCTGCATCATAAAGACAGAACGAAAACCCGGCGTACCCAACGCCAAGAGCATGGCACTTATTCGTCATGTCTCTGGGGGGAACTCCTCTTTATTTTTCAAAGCCTACGAGATGGGCATAGAAAAGTGGCAGGGTCGCAGTGTGGACTGCATATGGCTGGACGAGGAGCCCAACCGGGATCTCTACAGTCAGGCGGTTACCAGAACCCTTGATCGCCGTGGGATGGTCTACATGACCTTTACCCCGGAGCAGGGCATGACCGAAACGGTGGCCAGCTTTATTAACAACATAAAGCCCGGTCAGGCGATAGTAAACGCCACGTGGGATGATGCGTCAGAAAAAATAATGAGTATGCACGGCGCTGCAGGCCATCTCAACGAGGTGGTTATGGAGCAGATCCTGAGCAGCTACAGCCCACACGAGCGAGAGATGCGTAAGTATGGGCGTCCATCCATCGGTAGTGGGTTGGTGTTTCCGGTGATGGAGGAGAAGATTATCACTGATCCCGTGCATCTGCAGCCACATTGGCCGCGCATCTGCGGCATAGACTTCGGGTTTGATCACCCAACAGCCTGCGCGTGGTTGGCGTGGGATCGCGATGAGGACGTGGTGTATCTTTATGATTGCTATCGGCAGTCAAAAGCATCGCCCGCAGTTCATGCAGCCGTCATAAATACACGACCACAATATATACCTATCTGCTGGCCACATGATGGCAACCGTAGAGACAGCATGGGTAATCCGGGTCTGGCAGAGCAATATAGAACTTTGGGGTGTAATTTTCTGGCTTTTCACTTTGAAAATCCCCCAGCTCTTGGGGAGAAAAAGGGCGGCAATTCCATAGAGGAGGGGATCATGGCATTGCTACAGAGAATGGAAAATGATCAGTTCAAGGTGTTTTCTACCTTGGGCGACTGGTGGGAGGAATTCAGAATGTATCACCGCAAGGAGGGAAAGATTGTTCCCCTACGTGATGACCTGATGAGCGCCACACGATACGCAGCCATGTCTTTAAGGTTCGCAGTATCTGGAGAAGATCCAACATGGACAAAAGATCTTGAATACAAGGATTATGGAATCATTTAATGGCTAAAGAAAAAATAACTGAAGAAGATTTAGTAACTAGGATCAGGGGGGAAATTAGTGACTCTCTTGGTTATATGGGGGATACTATCTCTCATCAGCGAGAAATGGCTATGAAATACTACTATGGGTTACCATTTGGTAACGAGGTAGATGGTCGTAGCCAGTATGTAGATTCCACTGTTCAAGACACCATAGAGTGGATAAAGCCATCCCTTATGCGTGTGTTTGCCGCTGGAGATGAGATGGTTAAGTTTAATCCTCATGGGCCAGAAGATGTTGCCATGGCCGACCAAGCTACAGATTACGTAAACTACGTTTTTACTAAAGACAATCCGGGTTGGGAGATCCTTTACTCATGGTTTACTGATGCTCTGCTTAGCAAGAATGGCATAGTCAAGGTTTGGTGGGATGACTACGAGGAATGGAACAGAGAGGAGTACAAGGGTCTAAACGACATGGAGTTCGAGTCGTTACTGTCCGACCCTAGCGTAGAAGTGCTTGAGCATACAGAATATCAAGACACAGAGTATGAATCTGCTGAAGTAGTTCAAATGCTGGGGGTTACAGAAGAGGCCGTAGAAACAGCCGGTCCTATGCTGCATGATGTAGTGATCCAGCGTGGCGATTACGGTGGCAAGGTAAAGATAGAAAATATACCGCCATCAGAATTCCTTATTTCCCGTGAAGCCAAAAGTATTCCAGAAGCTAGATTTGTTTGCCATAGGGTATTGAAAACTCTTTCCGAACTTAGGGAGATGTATCCAGATCAAGATCTTGAACACGAGGATTTAGGAGCTGGTGATGATGACATGGCATCGTTCTCAGGGGAAAGGCTTGAGCGCTACGAGTTCGATAAGTCAGCTCAGTTCTTTGAGGGATGGGGCGGTGACCCCACGTATGGTGAGGACGGTCTAAGAACCTACTGGTTGCATGAATCGTTTCTTAGAACAGATTATGACGGTGACGGGATCACAGAACTAAGAAAGTTGTGTACGGTTGGTTCTACTGTGTTGGCAAATGAGCCGATAGATTCTATTCCATTTGTTTCCATTACTCCTATAAAAATCCCGCATAAGTTCTTTGGGTTGTCTATTGCAGACTTGGTGATGGACTTACAGTTAATGAAGTCCACGTTAATGCGTAACCTCATGGATAATATGTACAACCAGAACTTCGGTCGATATGCCGTTCTAGAGGGGCAAGCCAATCTTGATGACCTGCTCACTCAAAGACCGGGCGGTGTAGTAAGGGTAAAATCCCCCAATGCTGTAACTCCGCTTACTACGCCCGCCCTTGAACCATACTCTTTTCAGATGCTTGAGTATCTGGATGGGGTAAGAGAGTCCAGAGCCGGCGTTAGTCGTATGTCTCAGGGCATGAACGAGAACGCTTTAACTTCACACACAACAGCAACCGCTGTAAATGCTGTTATGTCTGCAGCGCAGAGCAGGGTTGAATTGGTTGCCAGAAATTTTGCAGAGACTGGCGTAAAGGATTTGATGATAACAATCTATGAGCTTCTACATAAAAATCAAGATAAGGAACGTGTGGTTAAGTTGCGTAACGAGTGGGTTCCGGTACGCCCTGACGTATGGCGCGATAAGTATGATTGCACTGTCTCTGTGGCTCTAGGTAGCGGTAATAAGGATCAGCAGATGGCTCACCTATCTGCTATGTTGCAGTTTGCGGGTGAGGCCATGAAAGGCGGGTTGCCAATTGTAAACGCACAAAACATGTACAACATGGGTGCGGCACTTGTAAAGGCTATGGGGTTCCAGAACGTTAACGACTTTCTAACAGATCCATCACAGGTACCACCACAGCAACCAGACCCACAGCAGCAGCTTGATCAAATGGAAATGCAGATTAAGCAAAAAGAGTTGGAAATCAAAGCGGCAGACGTACAAGTAAAAGCCCAAAAGATCCAGCAGGAATATCAAAAGGACGCGGTTGACGCGCAGCTTAAAGTAGCAGAGCTACAGCTGGAACGTGAACAGAACCGCGCCGTAGCCATAGGAGATACATGAACGAAGAAGACCGTGCCGGGAGGGCTCAAAATCTCCTAAACGATGTTTTATTTAACGAGGCATTTGACGTACTAAAAAAAGATTTAATGGGTCGCTGGGAATCTAGCGGCTCTACAGAGTTGGAGGCCAGAGAATCAATCTGGCTTGCGATGAGACTGCTTGACAGGCTTCAAGGTCATATAAAGTCCATAGTAGAAACTGGACATATGAACAAGATGCTAGACAAGCAACACCCATTCATCTAAGAGGATAAAATTATGGCGGATACGCAAGAAGCCCCGCAACCAGCAGTAACACCACAAGCACCCGGTAGTGTACGGGAGGCGCAAGAGGCATTACTCAGCCTGATGGAACCTGAAGAGGAAAAACCAAAAGCTGAGGAGGCCGCACCTACAGAAGAGGAAGAGTCTACTGAGGAAACTCAAGACGAATCATTGGAAGAGGAATCTGAAGAGGATCCCGAAATCGAAGAGGATGAGGAGGAACCTGAAGAGTCTGACGAAGGAGAAGACGAAGAGCCAGAACTCTATGCCGTTACAGTAAACGGTGAAGAGCGAGAGGTGTCCTTTGACGAGCTTCTGAAAGGCTATAGTCGCCAGTCAGATTATACCAAGAAAACGCAAGAGTTGGCAGAAGAGCGAAGAAATATTGAGGCCGGTATGGAGAAATATAATTCTGAATTAGCTGGTCTGCAACAAGAGCGTCAGCAATACGTAGATGCTTTAACTCAAGTAATTCAAAGTTCTACAGCTGGATTGGAAACGTACGCAAATGTAGATTGGGCATCCCTCAAAGAAGAGGATCCGATCGAATACATTAGCAAGCGTGACGAGTATCGAGAGATGCAGGAACGAGTCCGATCGCAGCAGCACACAATGCAGATAGAGCAACAAAAACAAGCTGCACAAATGCAGGAAGTTAAGAAGCAGTTGTTACACGATGAACATTCAAAGCTGGTGGAAAAGGTTCCCGAATGGGGTCAACCTGAGTCACAGAAAGCTATGGCTATAGAGATTCGTGATTATGCTTTGGAGCAAGGTTTTTCGACTGAAGAGATTAGTTCATTAATAGATCATAGATCGTTAGTTGTGTTGATGAAAGCGCAGAAATATGATGCTATGAAAAAGGCTGATGTAAAATCTAAGAAGATAAAAAACAAGCCCAAGGTTGTTAGATCTGGAGTGGGAACAAAGAAAACGCATGAGGGTAAGACTAAGCGTAATGCACAAATGAAGCGTCTTAAAGAGTCGGGCAATGTAAAAGATGCGTCTGTACTTTTTGAGGATTTCGTAGAACTAGAATAAGGGAGAAATATAGATGGCAGTTCCTACAAATACTAGGTTGACTTTTAGTGCCGTAGGCATTCGGGAAGACCTAAGCAATATCATCTATAACATTTCCCCAACTGAAACCCCCTTTCTTAGTGGTTGTGGTCGAGAGACTGCTGACAATACTTTCTTTGAATGGCAAACAGATTTGCTGGCAACAGCGGCTGCTAACCGTTCACTGGAAGGCAATGACCCAGAGTCATTGGCCGTTGCAGAGCCCACTAGGGTAGGGAATTACACCCAGATATCGGTTAAGGCCGTCCAGACCTCTGGAACAGCCGAAGCGGTAGATTTTGCTGGGCGACGTAGTTCACAAGCGTATCAGTTGGCCAAACGTGCTAAAGAAATGAAGCGCGATATGGAAAAAATGTTAATGGATAACGTAGCGAGAAATGCTGGTGCAGCCGGTACTGCAAGAGTTACGGCTGGCTTACCCGCATGGATCGCGGCAAATTATCACACACTTGGCGGCGCTCCTTCCCCACCGGGGTTAGGTTCCGCTTCAGATGGTAACGGTACCAATACCGCTACTGATGCTACCGATGTTGGTACGCTGACGGAAGCTGGTATGAAAACTGTTATCGCTGAGTGCTTTGACAATGGCGGCACACCGGATACTATTCTTGTTGATTCAGGTAATAAACAAGTTATTTCCGCGCTTACTCAGACAGTTTCTGAGTTGCGAACCGCTGCCGACAAAGCAGCTCCAGCAAGTGTTGTAGCAGCAGTTGACGTTTATGTCAGCGATTTTGGAACTTTTAAAATAATTCCAGATCGTTTTCAACGTGCAAGAGATTGTTGGTTTATCGACTTCGATTTCTGGGCTGTTGCTTACTTACGTCCTTTCCGTACGGAGACTCTTGCCAAGACTGGTGACAGCATTAAACAGATGCTTGTCGCTGAGTATGGCTTGATGTCCAAGAACCAAAAATCAAGCGGTTTCTTGGCTGACGTATAGCGTTGTTTGGTGTGGGGGCTTAACGGCCCCCACCCATTATGATACAAAATATAGAAGATTATTTGTTTCACAAGTCGGGGTTTCTGGATGAGGATTTTTGTAAATCCGCACTGGAAACATTAAAGAAGAGTCAGTGGGAAAGACATGACTTTACAGGATATGAAACAAATGATCCAGAGCATGGATTTGGATGGCAGAGGGAAGTTAAGTCTGCTCCCGCAGGAAGTTTAGAGCCAGAGTTTTTAGGACATACTGGATCTGGATGGAAGGATGAGCAAGCCAAGATAAACAATGTAATTGTCAGGAAACTTCAGTCTACCCTTACAGATTATGTTCGTAGTTTTCAGTATAATTGGTTTAATGGGTGGAACGGTTATTCGATAATAAAGTTTTTGAAGTATAACGAAGGCCATAAAATGGCGCAGCATTGCGATCATATTAGTTCCTTGTTCGATGGTAAGGTTAAAGGAATTCCAATGCTTTCCATTGTAGGACAGTTGAATGAGGACTTTGAAGGCGGTGAGTTTGTTATGTGGGGAGAGAAGGTTATAGAGTTTAAGTCTGGAGACTTAATTGTATTTCCATCTAATTTCATGTACCCACACAGGGTAGAGCCAGTAACCAGTGGAACAAGATATTCCTATGTCTCTTGGGCCTACTAATTTTAAAGTTATTCGGGGGCTATTAACCGGGGAGCTTTTAGGGTTTCTGGGTATGTACGCCTTTAACAAGGCGACACTTCCCGACTCCATACCAACAGAGGCGACTCACGGGTTTGTAGACCAACAGATTCCGAATACTCCCGCATGGCATGATGATCTAGTCATGAAAAACCTAATGTGTTATCTGTCTCCAGACATGGAAAGTTACACCGGAGAAAGTCTTATTCCAGCCTATTCATATCTCAGGGTTTATAAAAAGGGAGATGAATTGAAAAGGCACATTGACAAAAACAGTTGTGAGTTCAGTGTGACCTTAACTTTGATGCGTGAACCCGGTGAAGATATATGGCCGATCTATCTGGAAACGGATAAGGTGCACAAAGTAGAGTTGGAAGCGGGTGACGGGCTTATCTATAAAGGAACAGAAAGTCCACACTGGAGAGATAAGTTTGAAGGTGAGCGATTGGCTCAAGTATTTTTACATTATGTAAGGAGATAGTAAAATGGCATATGGTATTTCAAAAAGTTTACCCAAAGAAAAGATAGAGACATCTTCTGTTCAAAGAGCGTCTTACTCCGGGCTAGAGAGAAAAGGTGGCAGTGCTGCTGCCCCTGTTGACCAACTTATTCGCCAGCATGGCGAAGGTACTGGCAATGTTAAAGGTCAGGCAAATCAAAAAGAGAAAGGATAATGAGCAAGAAAAGTCAAGTAGGAAATCGAAATCTAAGAGAGCCTTTGCATAGGGGCGGTAGTGCTGATCTTGATAGGGAAATAGATCGTTTAATGAACGCTAAATCTTCCCCCATCCATGATCCCGGCAACAGTGTAATTCCCCCTGCAAATGCAAAAATGCCTAAAGAGTGGAAGGAACTATCTGGTCAGTGGGGGGATGCGTAAATAATATATGTTTGCATACTCAACCCCAACCATCGTTGTTGTAGATGGGGTTGCTTCACCAGAGGAATGTGAGGCAATTATAGATCACACAAAAGATAGATTAGAGAAAAGTACTGTTGCTTTAGAGGGCGACAACATAGCAGACACCGCTAGGACATCTACGGGTGGATTTTTCCCCCATAGTGATTTTCCTGAGATATGTAAAAAAGTATCTGATATAGCGGGCATCCCTTTAGAAAGGGCAGAGCCTATGAATGTTTTGCGGTACACCGGAGATCAGGAATACAAGCCTCACTACGATGCGCTTGGAGAGGAGTATCTTGAGAATGGTGGACAGAGAATATTAACGGGCATAGTTTACTTAAACAATTCTGTAGGCGGAGGAACGGCTTTCCCCAAATTGAATATGATATTTGGCGCTATTGGTGGAAGGTTGCTTCTGTTTGAGAATGTGGATAAAGATATGCATACGCATGATTTATCCTTGCATCAAGGTATGCCGCCACACGAAGGAGAAAAGTGGGTATTTACATTATGGTTCAGAGAAAGAAATCTAGTTTAGAGCATAGCTTGGGTGCTGTACAAACTAAAGCACCTAAACAAAAAGAAGTTACACGCAAGACAACCAAAGAACACCTTTCCGATTTTTCGGGTAAGCCCGGTCAAAAAATAGGTGGGAGGGGGTTTTTAGTTGGCTAGAAGAAAACTACTAGATGTTATGCCGTATAGACATACGGAATGGATTGATGAGCCCGATAACACAATATCAGTTACAACCCATCAAGATGCTGAACCAGTCTTAGATCAGAATAAGATTGAGTACAATGCTTATGGGGATCGCTTGTCTCTTGGTAAGAGGGGTGAATGGCATAAGGTTGCTTCCATACCTTTCACAGTGTATGAACAATGGAAGACTGAAACTAACGGGGCGATAGACAAAGACCCAAAACTTCTGGCTAAGTACCTCAACGACCCAGATAACAAATACTTTAAAACAGCGCCCACAAAACTGTAGAGGAAATAAAGATGGATTTATACAGATTAAATAATTTTAACTATACGTTTACAGCCCTTTCAACCTCAGTACTGCTGGGTGATGCTGTATCCTCACAGTGCTACGCTATTATAATTAATGCCAGTGAGCCTGTATTTATTAAAATAACAGGAGATGGCGGTGCGGCTACTGCTGGTTCATGTGGTTATTTTATAAAAGATTGGCCCCATTATATTCGTGTTAGCCCCGGAGACAGGATTGCAGGATTAAGGGCTGGTAGTAGCGATTCAGTGGTCTACGTAACAGAACTTACAAGATAGTGTTAACTAGAATTCAAGACCCCGGCCTTTATAGGCTTGCGAATAAAACGCAAGCTATAACTACGTCTCCTGTATCGTCAGAGATGGCAGAGGGTGTAGGAGCTGGCATAGACGTGATTATGATAAACGCTACAGAAGATGCGTATATAGCTTTTGGTGGAGAAGTTGACTTGGTTGAGTGGAGTGAGGTCACTACAGCGTGGTCTGCCCAAACAAATACTTGGGCGGAGTTTCAACCAGTAGGCAAAGGATATATAGAAAAGGATTGGCCCATCTACTGGAGAATAGTGCCGGGACAAAAGGTATCTGCTATGCAAGTATCTGCCGCTGGAACAGTATACGTTACGGAGATGACTAGATAATGGCTATTGGAACTTATGCAGAACTTCAGACTGCCGTGGCAAACTGGCTGGACAGGGGTGATCTGACAGACAGGATAACTGAATTTATTGATCTCACTGAGGCCAGAATGAATCGAGTTCTGCGCCTTCAACTAATGGTTAATGTAGACACTACCACTCTGGGCGGTGCGGATAAATTGGTGGCTGGGACTAGGGATTACGCCCTACCCTCTGGTTACCTTCAAATGATAGACTTCACACTAACTACAGACCCCATAAGAACATTATCCTATATAACACCAGAAAATATGAATCGGATGTGGGCTGGTAGCCAAAGTGGTATACCGCAAGCGTATACTATATTTTCCAACAATAGTTCTGGAACGCCAGTACCCACCGTTAAGTTAGGCCCAGCCCCCGCTGGAGCCTATACTTATTCGATGATGTTCTATAAAAAGATTCCCGCCCTTACCCCAGCTAATACCACAGAGGCTATGCTTACAGACAATCCAGATATATACCTGTATGGAGCATTGATGGAGGCTGAACCATTCTTAATGAATGATGAGCGGGTTGCGTTATGGGCTACAGCATACAAGGAAGCAGTTGCCAATTTACAAGAGCAGGACAATAAAGACCGCCATTCTGGTTCTGCCATGAGAGTTATGAATACTGGCGGATATTATTAAAAGGGAGTAAAATCATGGGCTTAGAAACAGCGACATATATTAGTCAACTTGTCGACACAAATCCGACTTCTAGTGATCCTGTGTCGCAGGGTGATGATCACCTTAGACTTATAAAATCTGTATTGCAAGATCAGTTCACTACATTGGGTGCAGCAGCGGTAACGACTACAGCAGCGGAACTTAATCTATTAGATGGTGTAACAACTCTTGCGCCAGAAGGTACGGCAGTTTTATCTACTGGAGAATCAGGCGCTACAAAGTTTCTCCGGGAGGATGGCGACGGAACTTCCTCATGGCAGACTCCGGCAGGAACTACATACACAGCGGGTGATGGCCTTGATTTAACAGGAACGGCTTTCAGCACCGATCTAATGGCTAATGGTGGTTTAGAGATACAAAGCACTGAATTGTCTGTAGCCCAAGGAATTTCTCAATACGATGTGGCACAGTTTGCTGCCGGTGTTGTTGATGATGATTTCTTGAGGATATCGACTACCTCCGTAGAGGGACGTAGTGCATCTGAAGTCTTATCAGACATTGCTGCGCTACCACTTGCTGGCGGCACGATGACTGGAACTATAGCTTGTGCAGATCAGTTAGTTACAAGACCGGAGATGAAAGATTATTCAGAGACTAAATCTGCCTTATCAGCCGCTGCCACTGTTGATATTGATTTAGAGGATGGTAATGTATTTACTATAACTCCAGATCAGAATACAACTTTCACATTTTCAAATCCGTCACCAACCGGAAAATCATGCGCCTTTACTTTAATCTGGACGCAAGATTCCTCTGATAGAACAATTGCATGGCCCGGTACGGTTGATTGGGCTGGCGGTTCTGCTCCAGATGTTACGAGTGGTGCTGCTAAAATAGACGTATATACCTTCTTTACCTTAGATGCAGGAACGATATGGTACGGATTTCAAGCTGGCGCGGATATGGGTTAGGAGAATACTATGCCTTTAGGAACAGAAAAAACATCACTACTTGGAGCAGCTGGCGGTGCAGGTGGTCTTAGCCCCGGCGGTAACTATCTTGGTGATGGGTCAGATGGGGATGTTACTATCTCCTCTAATACTGAATTAACAGTACCAAACAAAGACGGTTCTTATGATGGAGATATGATTGTAAAAAATTATACGGCTTTAACAATTGATGCCGGTTATCATCTTAGGCCAGATCAGCCATGCCGTGGGATGCTAATTTATGTTCAAGGAGATTGTAGCATTGCCGGATCTTTATATAATGGATGGCCCGGTGTGGGTGGCGGAGCAAAAGCAGACCCTACCGCTTCTGGAGGTTCTGACTCTTCCGCTGTAAGCTCTACAGGGCTTAGATATCCTGTCATTACCTCTGGGGGATCAGATACATTAGCTGCGGCAGACTTTGCAGGATGTGGCAATGGTGCTGTTGCGGCTGTAGCGAATCAAGCAGGTATATCCGGTAATGGAGACATCCTAACGGTCAGTAGGATTGGTGGGGATGGAGGTGCTGGAGGTAGTGGAGGAGCAACAACCGGCAGAACAGGCACAGCTGGAGCGACGGGGGCAACGACAATATCTACCGGCGGTGGAGGTACGGGATCATGGCAAGACGGAGGTTCTGGGGCAGGTAGTCAGGGAAGTTGTTTTGCTGGAGGTTCTGGGTCTGGCGGGGGGCATGGAGGAACTTCATCGGCCCCTACGGATCATGGTGGCGCTGCTGGAACTACGGGACAATGCGGATGTTTTCTAGATGGCACAACTGTAGAACTGTCAGATGGGCATAAAAAGCCTATCTCTGAAATTGATATTGGGAATAGCTTGAAGACTGGACAGGGTGATGATCTTGTAACTCATCTATTCCATACTACAAGTAAGGGTCAAAAGATTTATGGTTTTAATGATAAAGAGCCTTTTGTAACAGAGTCTCATCCGTTTATGACTCAAGATGGATGGAAAAGAGCAGATGAGATTATAGTTGGAGACTTCCTACATAAGAGTGGGTCAGAGAGAGAACTGGTTGAATACCTCTCGTTTAAGAAAACTTCTCCGGATACTCCTGTTTATAATTTCCACGTTGGAGAGCATGAAACATATTATGCAGATGATTACTTGGTTCATAATAAGGGGAACTCTGGTGGCGGGGCAGGAAATCCCGGTGCAGCAGGTTGTGGTGTAGGATCAACTGGACAGAGTGGGTGTGGTGGTCTATTGTATCTTATAGTTGGTGGAAATTTGACGATAGAATCTGGCGGAACTGTTGCCGCCAAGGGTTCCAACGGTGGCGGTTCTGATGGTGGAACAACGATTGGTGGTGGCGGCGCGTCAGGTGGCGGGGCTATATTTCTTGCCCATGTTGGGACTTTTACAAACAATGGAACTCTAAGTCTTGCTGGAGGAATTTCTGGGCAAACTAGTAGAGGTGGCCCCGGCGGAGCTGGGGGAACTCACACCATTCAAATCTCGTAATAATTGATGGAATTAATTAACAAAGAGGGATCAAATAATGTATGCAAAAGTTAAGGACGGTAATGTCGTTAAATACCCCTACGGTATAAATGACTTAAAAAAAGACTATCCTAATACTTCATTTCCAACTGGTTTTTTATCTACTGCTGGCGCTCAATCCTATGATGTTGTGGAAGTCAAAGAAAATAATGCCCCGGAAAAAGCTGGTTGGAATGCTGTATCAGGTGGTATTGTATTAAATGGAACTGAGTGGGAGCGTTCTTGGACACTAGAGCCAAAGGTTTTGGACGAGTTAACTGAGTCGGACATTGAAGATGTTCCAGCTCCTGTTCAGGATGGCTATGTAGCGGAAGCCGGTGAAGCAGCGTTAGATGGTGACGTTTGGAAACATACTTGGAGTTTAGTGGAGAATACTTGGCTGGAAAACAGGATACTTGAGTATGGGTCAACACAAGATCAACTTGCATTTATTACAGAGAATGGGTTAGAAGCATGGCAAACCAAGGTTGCTGAAATAAAAGCAAAGTATCCAAAGACTTCAGAAGAGAAGCGTGAACATCCAGATGAAATGATTACCACTGAGGCTCCTGATGGTACAAGGCGTTACTTTGAAAAGAAAATTGAATCAGGCCCAACAATAAAGAGGCTACCTCTTAGGGGTGGATAATATATTTATAGGTTCCTCCTTAGAGAATAAAATAGAAATAGGAGAACCATTTCACCAGAAAAATGCTATAGACCCATCAATTTTTTCTTGGAATGAATTGGAGAGGATTTTAAATTTAAGACCATTTGTTAATTCTTCTAGGCTTAGATTATTAAATTCCAAGAGTTATAGGTGGATTGCTGGATGGTGGTTATCTGACAGAGATACTTACCCTCCAAAATTATTGCATAAAGAAGTAAAAAATTGCGTATCTGTTTTGCATGATTGTTCCAGAATTAACGAGTCTATAAATTCTCTTTGCGGGGAATTGGAAAAGATAACAAACTTCCCCACTGATACTCATATTTTCTTTTCCTTCAGAAAGGGTGAGGAGGGACTGAACGCCCACCAAGATGACTCCCATAATTTAATTTTATTATTAGATGGAATGGTAAATTTTAAAATTTGGGGTAAAGATGATCCACTAGATAAATATTATGATCCTTCTGTAGACGTGGATATGTCATCAGGCGATGTGGTATATATTCCCGCTAATGTATATCACCAATCTACCCCACTGTCAGATAAAAAATTGTCTTTGAGTTTTCCTATGTCTATTTCTGGGGGCATTTGCGAAGATAGGCATTGGATCACTTTATGATTTATAAAGTTATATTCCCAACAGAAATATGGATGAAAGAAATTGACTATATAGATAATAAAGAACTTAAAAATGTTATTCTGGAAAAAGAAAAAGTAGAGCCGTATGCAGCACCCGGTAGTGATAGAAGGTTATCCCCCAAACAAATTTCGAATGTTGGCGGATGGCAAAGCGCGGATGATTTGGTTGATGACGTAAGATTTTCTAATATCGTAGAGTGTGTTAAAGAGAGTTTTATAGAGGTTTCTAATAAAAACAATTATAAAGATGAATTGGAAATGTACGTCGATAATATGTGGGCTAATATAAATCGATACAAAGATTTTAATATGAGTCATATACATGGAGAATCAGATTGGAGTTTTTGCTACTATGTCAGTGTTCCGCAAAATAGTGGAAATATTGTATTCTCTGATCCAAGACTTAGAAGAGTGTCCAGACCAAGAGATTCATTTCTGAAAAATTTTAATAATGATTTCCAACATGGGACTTATGGTGTATCTCCATCAGATGGGGAACTTATAATATTCCCATCTTATTTAGAGCATTCAGTGGAGAACAATGAATCAAATGAACCCAGAATTAGCGTGTCAGGAAATATAATTTTAAGGATGTAATATGGCTCTAATACCAATTGAAAATGTAGGAGAGATGGGAATTGTCAAGGATATCAATCCTTGGGAGCTTCCACCCAATGTCTGGTCTGAAGGAAACAATGTCAGAGCAGAGCATGGGGCTATACAGAAATCTCCGGGTTATCTGGAAGTCATGGCCACTTGCCCGGTTGCCCCATACTACATAACGAACCTAGAAGTAGCCGGTGCTAACTACTGGATTGTTGGTGGGCTGGCTAAAATATACGTCCACAATGGTACAGAGTGGACAGATATAACCAGAGCCTCTGGTGGAGACTATAGCGCAACCGCTGCTGAGAACTGGACATCCACAGTATTAGGTGGAATTCTTATTATGGCCAACGGTTATGATGATCCTCAGTTTTGGGATTTGACTGCTGGGGTTCCGTCTACCTCAACCAAGATGGCAGATCTAACCAACTGGCCAGCCAGTACAGAATGTTTTTCACTCAGGGCTTTTAGATCGTTTCTTATAGCGTTGAATGTACAAAAAACATCAGCAAACTTTAGGGATATGGTCAAGTGGTCTACAGAGGCTGCACATCAATCAGTACCCGCTTCATGGAATGAGGCTGATGCGACGGTAGATGCTGGTGAGTATTCCTTAGAAGATAGCAAGGGAAAGATTCTTGATGGTCTTCCCCTTGGTGACTCTTTTATGATTTACAAGGAAGATTCTACCTATATGATGACGTATATCGGAACTCCGTTTATCTTCCAATTCCGTCAAATATCTCCAAATGTGGGCGCACTTGCAAAGAACTGTATTGCGGAGTTTGATGGTGGACATTTCATATTTGGGAATGGTGATATGTACATCAATGATGGACAGAGATTACAGTCTCTATTGCCTCATAAAATGCGCGATCATGTCTTTAATAATATTTCTGGTGATGACTTTCAGAAATCATTTGTGGTTGCGGATTACGGGAATACAGAAATGTGGGCCTGTTATGTATCGCAATCAAATGTAACTAATGCTCAGTGCGATAAGGCTTTGGTTTGGAACTGGTCTAATGGGGCTTTTACAGAAAGGGATTTACCCAATCTTGGTTTCATAGGCTATGGTACTGAGGGTAATCCCCTTGCGCCCGGCTCTTGGAATGCTGCTACAACCAATTGGGATACTGATACATTAAACTGGAACGAGTCATCTGCAACATCTTTCTTCAATCTTGCTGGTAAAACTTTGGTTATGGCATCACCAACAGACACAAAGATTTATAGAAATAATTCTGGCAACCAAGAAGATACCACAGACATGAACAGTTATATCCAGAGAACTGGATTAACAATGGATGAGCAGGGTAATCCAGATCAATCAATGGTTAAGCGTGTATCAGCCGTTTGGCCTAAGATGAAGGTGAATCCAGATTCAGATACAGACACAGTTAATGTTTATGTTGGTCATCAGATGTCTACTGAACAGGCTATAACTTGGGAAGGCCCATATACCTTTAACCCCGATACACAATCTAAAGTCCCTGTCAGGGTAACCGGAAAATACATCGGTGTGAAATTTGAATCCACCACTGATACAACTTGGCAGTTAAATGGTTATTCGTTAGATATAAAGAACGCGGGTAACAGGGGATCGGTATCTAGGTAATGGCTACATATGCAGATCGAGTAGTAAAATCGGTAACACATTATGAGCCGGGGCCACTGCCAATTGATAAGGAAGACCTTGGTGTATACATAATTGATGAACTGAAAAGAATTGGTGATGTGTTTTTTAACCAAGCAACCTTTAGACTGGAGAGAACGAATGTCGCGCCGACACGACCAAGAGGAGGAGACATCCGATACGCTGACGGAACAAATTGGGATCCGGGATCGGGCGAGGGAATTTATTTCTTCAAAGAATCCACAACAGCGTGGGTCAAACTATAAGATCATACTGGTAGCTCCAGAGGATATTGAACCTATCTGGGATCAAGTTGTCTTACATCTGGACATGGCTATGGCGCACTCTGAGGGTGAGATGGGTGCGGAAGATTTTTACCCATACCTTATGGAGGGCCAGATGCAACTGTGGGTGGCCATAAATGATGGAGAGCTAGACGCATCTATGGTGACTCAGATTATCCCGTATCCACGCAAGCGCGTGGTTAGGATAATCTCCATAGCTGGAGATAAGATGGAACAATGGATAGAGTTCCTACCCCTAATAGAGGGGTGGGCGCTGTCCATGGGATGCACCTCACTAGAGTGCTGGGGTCGCAAGGGTTGGCTTAGAATACTACAGGATTGGAAATGCTCATACCACATAATAACAAAAGACCTCACGGCTAGGATGCACTGATATGGCAACAACAGCACAGAAAAAAGCAGCAGCAAACAGAATGAAGGCTGCGGCAAAAATTATGAAGTCTAAAACTGCGACTAAGGCAGAAAAGGCATCCGCTAAAAGAAAAAGAGATGCGGCCAATAAAATAAGAACTTCTAAGACAACTGTAAAGAAAGCTATAGTAGGTAAGGCCAAAGTAGACGGTAAGGAAGGTAAAACTACAAAAGCCGCAAAAGGCAAAAACTTTTTCGGAACCAATATACCTCTTTCTGCTGTTGCAGACGCGGGTAAAAGAGATGAGATCAATGCCCGTCTAAAGGCTGACATTGCTGCTGGTGACTGGTCAGGTGCTAATGATGCACTATTCTCTGCTGCCTTTAATACAGTAAAGGGTGGTAAAGGTCAAGGTAATCCCAATGTTGGCAAGGTTCATTCTGGCGAATGGAAGGTAAATAAATCTCCATTATCTTGGGCGGAGACAGCAATAAATTCTTCTAATGATTTTTATCCACAGAAGGATGGGTCTGTTGTTACCTTTGATGATAAACTTGGTTCATTGAAAGATGGCGTTTCCAGCGGAACTTGGGGTGGTCAAGGTACTGGGGAAAATAATCAACGCTCAGGTCAGGCGCCACCTCCATCAGGGGTAAAGGGTGCAGCGCCTATAAATGTAGATGCATCTGGAAAACAATCTGCACTTAGACAAAGAGGGTTACGCGACCTAAACAATATTTTCGGCGCAGGAACTACAGATGTCACTACAGGTGGAAACATAACCAGAGCCACCGGAGTGGGTGCCACAGGTTTTGGTGGGCTGATGATGGAAACCGATCCATACCGCAGGTCAGCACCACTAGACTGGTCTGACATTATGCCTCAAGATACTCCACTGCAATCTCAGCAAGAGATAATATCTGGTGGAGGTAAATACTACCAGCCATGGGCAACCAGACAAGACACCCCACTTAGCTTAATAAATTACGATAAGCCTAGAGGCAACATCCCAGCAGTATCATTTATTCCACCCGGCAGCCAAGTTACGGCAGCTTACTCTGGTGATACGAGCAGAACTACAGATAATAATGGTGGTGTAGTAACTGCGCCGGGAGAACCAGAGGGATACGTGCCGCCAATAAATCCAGACACAGGTATACCGTTCGCATCGTTTATGGACTATACAAAGTATATGCACGCGAAGAATCAAGGATTACTCCAAGATTCAACATTAGCATCTACACCTTCTGGTGACACTTTGTTGGGTGTAAATACGACACCTTCTGCTTCAAATACTAATTTATTAACATATTCTAATCCAGTTAATCCAGCATCAGTTGCGGGTAGATTCCCGGTCGCACCTGTAAATGCGCCAGCAACTACAGTCAATACAGCAATACCAAGGTATCTAACAGAACCGATCTATCCATACAATCCATATCAGGCCGGTGGTGTTTATGCTGGTGGGCCGGCGACATCAGCCGAATGGCAAGCAACAGGCCCGAATTATCACCTAGCGACACCATTTGCCAATGAAACAGGAATTGCGCCACTTGGTGCAACAGGTCAATATCCACTAACTGGCGTTCTTGGATTTTAAGAGGAAATAATTATGTCTGGTGAATTAAGAAAAACTTTTACAACTAAGACTCCATATGGCGGTAAGACAAAAAGGAAGAAGATAAAGAAAAAGTTTCCCCTTAGCGCGGCAACAAAAGGTGTAACAGCAACGGTTGGTAAAGCGTATAAGAGAGTGCCAGCTAGCGGTTCGGTTACAGCGCATGAGAGAGGTTTAGTAAAAAAGCGTACAACAAGCAAGGGGGCTGGTAAGCCTCTTAATAAGGGAAGAAGCAGACTCAAAAAGAATCAAAGAAGTTAGGGCTGGATAAAAAAGAGGAAATAATTATGGCAGGCGGATCAAGAGAAACAATCACCACCACTGAACCGTGGTCAGCCCAACGTGGCTACCTAGAAAGTGGGTTTGGTGAGGCAGCAAATCTATACAACCGTGGAATGCCAGCCTACTATGGTGGGCCTACGCTAGCTGGGTTCGACCCCAGCCAGACTGCGGCGCAACAAGCAACGCTTGGCTACGCTATGGGCCCGCGTGCGGGTGCTATGCAGGCAGGAGCAGAGAACGCACTGCTTGGACAGATGGCGGGCACCACCCCATTTTCTCAGCAACAGAGCCAAGATCTGCTAGCGGGCAACGTTCGCACCGGTCAAGGCACACCGTTTGGAGCGCTATCTAATGTTTACGCCCAAGACTATTTAAGTCAGATCGCAGCTAATATGCCAGCGGTACGACAGCAGATGGTGGAGTACCAGCCGGGTGGTGGCTCACGTGGTGACATTGCGCAAGCCAATGTGATCAACGCTGCAAGTAAAAATCTAGGACAGAATTTAGCCCGTATGTACGGCGGTGCGTACGATGTTGCGCAGGGGCAACGATTGCCTGCAGCACAGATGGCTTTAGATCAACGTCAAGCTGGACTAGGTGCCTACCCATCTATCATGTCTGCGCCGTTAGGAATGTATGACGCTATTGGGGATGTTGGCGGAGAGCGTCAAGCTATGACTCAGGCCAATATAGATCGAGCTATGCAAAAGTACAACTACGGTGCTCAGAGAGATTACAACGCACTCAACCAGTACATGAACACGATCGCTGGAAACTACGGTGGCACCACCACCCAGACCATACCGGGTCAGGGTGTCGGCGGTATGTTAGGGTCAATCTTACCAGCGTTGTTGGGGTTATAGGTCGTGGGCGGAGCAGATATCCAGAAAAAGTTGGACGAGCTATTGAGTGGAGCCAGCCGATCTCTCAGTGCTGAAGAGGCTGCAGCAGGGTTGCGTAATCCGGCATACAAAGTAGTCACTACTAAGCAAACAAGCGATCCGGTGGTGCGCGGTCGTACGAGTGGTGGTAGGCCAACCTACAAAGCGTTGGAACGTGGGCCCGTAGAATTTGAAACCAACATGGCTGAGCTAGATCGAGAGTGGTTGTCAGATGCTATTGCTTCTGGCATCCCTGATTATGATGATATTAGTCCAGCTCCAGCACCAAGAAAGAGTCAACCGGGGCCGGGTGATTTTAGTATGGCCTTTGACATGAATGATTATTCTCCGTGGCTGCGCAAA
>VTLG01016470.1_pt1 | contig 28994 bp, 36 predicted proteins | sample 4694571 | NCBI WGS metagenome assembly VTLG01 (sample SAMN12604809, study PRJNA352737) | marine metagenome | biome: ENVO:00000447; feature: ENVO:00000209|ENVO:00000569|ENVO:01000036; material: ENVO:00002151; isolation source: viral sequences binned using virsorter ...
CGCCTTTTAAGGCTTCAGCATAATCTTCAGCCGAGGAATACTCTACTCCTTCGCCTTGGTTCATCAAATGAGATGCCAAGGCGGCAGCATCTTTTGCTGCCAGTATACTGGTTTCCTGTAAAAGCTCTTGGCTTATCTGGATCGGAATGTCTTGAGAGACTTCAACAGCTTTGCGAACCACAGCATTTGTAGTCACCTTTTTGGCGACCTTAGTTGTTATTCCGTTAGCATGGGCCATTAATACTTTTCGCGCCTGATCGGAAAGGGGCAGGTGCTTTAACATGCGTCCCATCTGCAACCGTTCTATATAGGCATAAAACGGAGCCACAGTTGCTGCCGCAGAGCTTGCCACTTCAAAGGGGACATTTGCCTCAATCATAGCCCCCATAGCAGACCCGTATCCCTGTCTGGTCCAATACTGGAAGGTCCCCGCCGCATGGCCTTTGGCGTAGCCAAGACCTTTTGCAAATGGATGAGGTACATATTTTAGATGTGCTGCTGTCGCGATGCCCGCCAGACCCCCCTGCACTTGTGACTTTAGCATCGGCCCGGCAATGCCAGCAACGTCCAATCCTACTTGCCCAAGAGTCTCTGTACTCGGATCTGTAAGCAGCTTCCAAATACTGGCATCAATCCGATCAGGAGCCTCTGCTGCAAGCTCTCGCTTTTTCTTAAGCCATTGACGAATAATCTGCTCCCGATACTCCGGGGTCTTCGTTTGATCAATTGACGCAGTAAAAATTGCTTGATCGATGTCCGCATATTCCAACCCGCGCTCAAATTCTTCCCCAAATCGTTGCCCATAAGCCCCCAATTGTTGCACATAAGACGGCTCCTCCTTTTCCAAAGATGGTTCTGGAATACGATCCAAAGAAGGTGCATATGTTGATTCCGCGATTGTATCAGCAGGGGGTGCAAATTTTTTACGCAACTCATTCAGGCGCAATTTCTGCGCATTGGTATATTCCAATTTGACTTCTGGAAGGCGAGCAGGATCTTTTTTTACAGCAGTTGAGTCAGGGACTGTCTCTTCAAGAGATCCCCGCCCTTCTTTGGGGGGTGCGACAGTAACAGGCCGAACAGGAGTAAGGGAATCTATCGGTAAAAGATTTGGCTGGACTAATCCCAGTTGCGACTCATCGTCTTGATTCTGGTCCGAATCTGAACGAATAAATTTCTGCCTGAGTGCTTCAAGCCTTGCACGTTGTTCTGGGCTATAGTTCATTATTTAATTAATTGGAAGAAATGTCTAACATATTTTCTGCTTCTATCCAACGAGCGTCTCCCGTTCTTGCACGTCTTCTTATTTCCGCAATAACTGCGTCTGTTAGCTGCCCCCCTTCAGCGGGGTCAACAAGACGCCACAACTCACGATCTGGCAGTTGACTTAGATCACCAATATTTGCCATGCTGGTGTCAATGTCCGTTGACTCTGGTATAGCCGCTACAGTCGAGTCCCCCCCCGTAGTCACAATAGATCTCGCAGATCTCTCATGCGCACCAGCAGGTCCCGTTACAGGAAGCCCTACAAGATCCGTTTCTTGCCTGCTGACATCGCCTGTTACAGGCAGACCTACAAGATCCGTTTCTTGCCTGCTGGCATCATTCGTTGATCCTAAACCTACATTCTCCCCTAATATTTGTGCTTCATTGGGGTCAACATACCCAGTATCAATCCGAGACTGGGAAGGGTTAACGGGCGAAACCGTGGGAATCTCATCGACATCCGTCATAACCTGACTCTCATGCCGCTGTCTATACGATTCCCCTATATTTGTATCTTCGGTTAGATCCTTCCATTCGCGCTCATGATCTCGCACCTTTTGCTTTTCATCCTGAAATTCTGCATAGAAGCCAGCTCCGTTTGTAGTGTTACGAGCCCACTGTAAAGCCCCTATAAGCTTATCCGGGGATCTGTCTCCACCAGAATGTGTAAAAAGGTCTATCTCTTCTTTTATCCTTGCATATTCTGGGGACCCCTCTGGATAAGCGCCCAGCTCCAATGTCCAAGCCGCAATGTTTTTATCAAAAAAACTTTGATTTGCTGACATCTTGTTTTGTGTTTTTATCCCCGAAGCTCCTCCCTCGCTTACATACTTGGAGCGAGCATTATAATAATTAACCTTGGCCTCATGCAATTTCCTACTTCTATCCAAAAATACATCTACCTGCTCGGGGTTATATTTCCATGTATTCGGGTCATTGTCTGGCCTCAAAATAAGATTGCCAATACCAACCTCCACTCCCTCTTTCTCAATTTCATTCCACCGCTTTCTTGCCTTTTCCCCCTGCTTATATTCAGGGGACTCAAGCCTCGCCTTCCCTTTAACGTGAGCTTGATACTCCGGCACACTCATGCCCATATCATCGGCTTTTTTCTTCAATTCTCGCTCTGCAACTACGTCAGGAGCCTGATGACCAGATATCGTTGACAGGATTTGCTCAGCACTTTTTTCCGTGGGGTCAACCTTAATTCCGAGGCCCGCCGCCTTGAGCCTCGCATCATAAGCTCTCTTCTCGTCCCTGTCTTTAAGCTTTCGCCTCCGATCTTCTGCCCGTTGCCGTTGTTCCATATACGCTTGAGTGGCCGGTTTTAGATCAAGAGTCGTGCTAAGACCTCTTAAAAATTGTCTCATGAGTTAACCTATTGTTTTGATTTGGATTTCAAGTACATAGCTCCCACCGACGCTCCTACCGAGAGAAGTTGGCCTCCAATGCGTCCAGCCGTCTCCCATCCTGACATTTTCTTTTCAGTATTGTAAACTTGGTTGCTCAATATACTCATCATTTTCTCAATGTCGTCCACATTGGCGTCGCCCTTGATCGCGATTCTCTTATTGAGGATCATACCATTATGACCATATGGTCGTTGACCCCCTATAAACATATTCGCAATGTCTTCCCGATGGGGGGGCCAGCCGTATGCTTGTTCAAACATATCTGAAAGAGTTGAAATCTGCTCAGGTATTGTCAGATCTTCAAACTCAGCCACCATCTCAGCTATTAATTCGCTTGAACCCCATATTTCATCACCGGTAGCATGGTCTCTGGTAAAAGCCTTTTCGCCAGTAGTAGGCGAACGCCACGCCTGCACATATAACTTCCACGGGTCCGCGTGGCCTTTATCACTATCGTCCACCAATTGCTCTTTCATAGCTTTATACAAGTTGTCTCGACGAGCCTCTACCTTTTTTATATCTTTTTGTGCTTCAATCCAAGACCGATATCCCTGCGTCATCACTTCAATCCCATCTGGGCCCGTACCCATACCTGTCATTTGCAGGTAATTCTGCCTATTACTTTCTAAAAAAGTCCTGTTGAACTGATTCGTTGCCTCTACAAATGACCGCTCATTCATACCATACTCTCGCGCCGTTTCTCTGGCATCTTGCGTCCACTGAGCCTCCACCGTAATAGAAGACTCGCCGCGTAGCATCTCAAAAGCCTTACCTAATTTCCCCCCCGGAGGTCTTACGGTTTTAGGGAACTCTTCCCCTTGCACAGCCTCATAAGTTGATATCATTGATTCCGCATACTTCAACAAATCATCCTGTGGCATCGCTTCTAAAGCTGCCGCCTCAATGGTGAATCCTAAATCTGCCGCCGTAATCTTTCCAGTCATTTGCCATTGGCCAGTGTGTTTTGCCTCTAAGTCTGATCGCGCAAGAGCAAAGTCCATTCGATCTAATTCATGCTGATTTGCCATCTCTTTCATCAGGCGACCATGTTCTAAGTCTGCATGCTCTTCCATTTCATTAAACTCTTTAATGTCCAAATTATACTCTTGAGTAAACTTGAACATATCATTGGCCGACTCCATTGATTGGGCACTAATCAACTGAGCGAGTTGACGTGCTGCCAATGTTGGCGTTGTCTCGACTGCCAAGGTTTCCCCTTGCAGTAACCTGTTTAGCTCATCGCCTGAAGGATCGCGGCCAAATGTGGTATTAAATGCTGTCCGCAATGCAGGTGTGTTGCGACCTACATCCCGCAGCAACTCATCTACGGAATCATATTCTTCAGCAGACTTCGTTACTACCCCCAGATCTGCCGCTGTGATCTCATTATTAATACCAAACTGGCCTGTGATCTGAGCAATGTCGAGATTGGTCTGCGAAGCCCATTGCACAAGCTGGCCTTCCAACTCTTTATCTTCACGAGCCATGTCAGCAGAAATCCGTGCAACCTCAGCCGTAGTTAATTTACCTTGCTCTGTTAAGTTCTGTTCAAACTGATGAGCCGCCGCCGTCTTCATCTCGCCAAGAGTCCCCATTAAGTTACCCACCTCTATCATGGCTCGATTGGCCTCAGCGCGAGCGGCTACTGTCTGGATACGAATCGGTGACGTCACCGATTTTCCATTACCTTTTAACATGGATACCACATCAGGATCTGGCAGATCCTCCCCTGCCATCTCGCGATACACTTCTTTCAGTCGCCGCGCTTCATACGTGGCCAGTATATCGTCCTTATCTGTCATGGTTGAAGTATATCGCGTATCAATTCCCATTTCACTTGCTGTTACGATCCCATTTTCCCCAAGTTCCCAATATCCTTTTTCACGAGCCAAATCCATGTTCTGCCGGAATGACTCAGCCTGCTCATTAAGCGATTGAACACGCAAATCTATCTTCTTGTCGAGTTCCGCTCGATTGAAAGCCAATGTCTTTTTTTCATCTTCACCATCCCCAAGGTATCCCGTAAGTTGGGCATATTGGATAACAGCATCCAAGGTCTTAGTCTTGTCCTCGCCGTAGACCCCCGTAATCCCCGCGTCCTGAGCCATCTTCGCCAATGTGTCAATGGGATCACCCATTGAAATTTTTTCGCCACGTAACATTGCTGCTATTTCAGTTGGAGTGGGTTCCCTCCCCAACATTTTTTTTGCAATGTCATTAAAATCGTCAGCAATTTCAAAGAAATAATCCATGTCCACATTGCCATCGGCATCATACAATAAGTCATCGAACCCCATCATCTCCAACGATACTTCTCCGGGCTTGTATTGGCCCGTCAACTGTGCGAAGGTCTCTCGCTGTCGAGCATATTCCTTTTCTTGCTCAAGATTCAGCGAAGCCTCTTGATGCCTCTTATTAGTATCCTGCAACTGCTTCTTTAATGTCTCTACTGTTTGCTGGGTATCAGGGTCAACAAAGTCCCCAGATTGCTCTGCTCGCTTAATGGCAGCATCCAATTTTTCACTTGCATCTTGCCATTTTATTTGTTGCGCTTGATAAGTAGCAGCCAATGAAGAAATCCAATTATTATCTTCATCCTTCCCATCCGCATCTCCCGTTAACTCCAACATCCGCGCCCTTTCATCTAAATCAAGGCGTTGCTTCTCTAAAGTCTCTACTGTCTCCCCCGTCACTGGGTCTACATACGTTCCCGACTCCCTTGCCCGCGCTAATGCCTCATCCAAATCTTGACTTTCTTGTTCCAGAGCAAGATTAGCAATTTCCATACGGCGAGCATGTAAACCTGCCGCTTCCGCTGACGCTGCCTGACGCCCTTGCAGTGTCAATGCCCCTGACACTGTGATCGTTTTACCCCTAAGAATGGAGTCAATATCGCTATCAGATAATTCAATCCCCGCTGCCTCCATAACCCCCACAAAGTCATCTGCCATTTGCGCATACAATTCTACACTCGTAACATTGCCATTCTCATCCCACAGTTGAGATACATCAAGTCCCAACAATTCTCCGCTGACCGTCCCCACTCCATACTTACCCGTCACGTCAGTAACATACTCCACCTGACGCCGCATCGTGCTGACATTGAATTGCCGCGCTTTTTCATTGCGATCCGCATCTGAAAGCGTTAAATCCTGCGCAAGCTGATTGGTGAATTGCGTTCTTTGTTCCGTCAATCGATCCCTGTCCAATGTTGGCGCACCAGTGACGTCCACCTCTTCGCCTCTTAACAGCCGCTCGTAATCGTCTTGCGTCAGGTATACGCCTTGCTCGTTCGCCGCCTCGTTAATTGCAGAAGTCGCCACATGCCATCTATCTGCATTAGTAATAGCCCCATTGATATCAAATAACCCTTCAATCATCTCATCTGTAACACCAAAGTTTTGCGCAATCATCGGGCCGCTAACCCGCCCCGTTACAGTTGTCATGAATTGCTGCTGTTGCTGACGTGTGCCCACATCAAACTGTCGAGTTTCTTCACCTAATTGTTCTCGCTGGAGACCCAGCTCTGCGGCCTGATATCCCATCTGCATTCCCTCACGCGCCAGCGGAAGGACCACATTTTCAGCCACTTTACGACTGTAGTCTTCAATATTTTCCCCGATAGCACGACCATAATCTCCAGACAGATACAGTCCTTTTTGCAAGGCTTCTTTCTTCGTTGCCTTACCCAGCTCTTCAAATTCTTGTGTATATGGCCTCGCATAATGCTGATATGCCTGAGACACGTAGTCTTGCGTTTCTGCCCCCAATCCAAGTCGATCAATACTTTCAATTCCTGTTTCTTCAGCCGCACGAGGACTTTGGCTTAAAAAGCGTTCCCCACCACTTCCCAGCTCTCCTCCTGCATCCCTCCACGCAGTCAATGCCGTTCTAAAATCCTGCCCTTCATCAAGTGCAAGGTTAAAAGCGTCACGCGCCCTAACTTTCTTTCCACCAAGGTTGTTATTTGTAGCCATAATTATCGAATCCTCATGCCTTTAGGCACATACAAGAAATGCATCGACTCTATGCGTTGTGGTTTTGTTGTGTCGCTTTCTTCTAAGCGAAAACGGAAATAACGACTATTGCCCGTCAGCTTGAATCGCGCTTGCGCGATTACTCCCGCTGCAAGAGCTGACGTGCCTAATATAAAATCATAATCCAGCGTTCCTACATCCGACCCTATGTCAAGGACAGAAGTGGTCGATAATCTTTGCTCTACGCCCTCCACCTTCACGTTGAACGTATGCTTTGACTGGACACTTAAATCGAGCCATGCTTCACGAATACTTTTAACGCCTTCATAGCCCATGTCGATAAAGCCGGTTTGACAGATTGAAACGATAGCAGCAGCATTATCAGCAAAAGTTGTCCTGTTTCTGTCACTACCCCACGCCTTGGCAATCTTGGAATCATACTTACCCAGTATCGTATGATGTTGTCCACCTGAATGGATGTAGTTAACCCCCACGTTAAACCGTTGGTTGCTGCCAGAAGCCGTAAAAATCGACCATGCATTTTCCACGCCTGCATAATCTGCAATGTCAGTATTATAAACCAGAGCCACATCATGCTGAGTTATCCCTCCCGATGACACCAAGAATACAATCTCATTCCATGGCTCGCCGCGCTCAAATGCGTAAATATTCTTCAAGCGAGACTTATTGATCGTAGACCAAAAACCTTCAATGGGCCTGCTGATATAACGTGCTGGCTGAGCAGGATCTCCAATAACATAAATTCCTTGCTGCCCAACAAAGTAAGTACGCCCCCGTGACGTCACGATGGACCCTCTGGCAGCACACCCCACTGAGCCATCCACAAGCTGGCTCGTGAAGAAAGACGTCAGCGCACCTGCGCCCCCATAATCGAAATTGATGCGATAAATAGAATTCTCATAAAACGCCAACAGCGTTTCTGCTGAATGCAAGCTTAATCCTACGCCTATACTGTCTCTGGTCGCATCAAAGACATTGTCCGCAGGCCATGTTGTAGGATCGCCCGTGTCTGAATACCGAATAGCAGTGGGGCGATCCGGGGTGTTAATTGCAAACAAGTGAGTCTTGAATGCCTGTATGTCATTGGCTCGCGTCAGGGCCAACGTCGATATATTCCCCGTCCCATTCCACTTCCACGGATTACTCCCACCATCTGTACCGATTATATTGCCATTAGTTCCATCATGAAATGTCGTGAATCGGGTTGTAAAATTTTGCCCACTGCTGATTGTCGCAGAACCAGTTATATCTGTCCATGTGGCAGGAGACCCCTCTACAAGCTTTTTTACTTTATCCCCCGCAACGCCTATCAGGTAGGGTGTCCCAAAATCCATGAACCCCAAGCCTTGAACTGCATCACTCCCATTTATTGCATTGGTCGTATAGTGTTCCCAGCCCTGTCTCTTCAGTAAAGCACCGTGGCCATCAATATGATAATTACGCAGGAGAGACAAAGATCCCGTACTGAACATATCCTCCGTCTCGGCATCAACATTATTCTCGCCCAAAAAACCTTTTCTTGTTGGGAACCGATAGCGATTACGTTGCTTAGCCATTAGTGTAGATCAGCCCATGCCCCATTGGCGCGAACCTGCGCTTTGTGAGTTGTTGAATTATAAATGAGCATCCCGTTAGATGGACTGCTAAGTGCATTACGCTCTGTTGTTGTCAGCGTGGGCAGAACACCGCCCCATACCATTTTGCTCCATCCTACTTCAGTCCTGAATACCACCTGCGACTCGTCAGTTTTGACGAGGGTCTGACTGCCCTTATATGTATCCTCAAAAGCAGCCCGTTGCGTATCGCTGCTCAGGTTGTTCGTAATCGTTACCGCCTCAAGGGCGATATCGGTAGTATCAGCCATCAATACTCCATGTATTGTGCAAACTCTGGTAAAAGGACTTCATCCGTCGATGCCACAGAAACATCAAAGCCACGCAGGCGTTGTATGTTTGATTCAAAGATTTGCTGATACGACCTCCAGTCAGGATCGTCTTCCTGCTGCAAGCCCACCATTAATGCCGCCTCGACATACGCATTCGCCGCCCTGAACGGGATCAGCAGCACGGTCGCATCTACAGGAGAGCCCTCAACTGCTACAAGATCAGTAGTGTATCCATACAGATATAATGTCGGATTGCTGGTTATAAATGCCGCATTCGGCTTAGGGGCAATCCAGATTTGCCTGCCAAAATCTGCAAAATGTTTTGGCGTCCCCGTAGTCCCACTGGAGTCACGCCAGTGAGGCCCTAAATAATTGTCAATATTTTCAACTCGTCGTGCATAACTCAGATAACTACCACTGCCCCCATAGCGGAATGTATTGGCGTCAAATTTTTCAAGTCCCGTAGGCCAATCATAAGCATACGTATCTGCAACCATTGTAATGGTGAAATCCTTGTACAACCATGACCAGCTGTCTTCCGACTCAACCAGTTCAATGCCCGCTTTCGCCCAGCGCGTCACGTCAGAATCTTCCTCTGCAACCGATAAATCCTTATGCGCTCGATCTGCGATACGGCTCTTATATTCGCTCCACGTAAGTGCCACTATTTAGCAGTCCTTTTGCTTTTTTTCATCAGGGCTATTTGCTCTTCCAATGATTCAATCCGCTCCACCAAAGGAGCCATTTTCAGCTGTACAAACTTCTCAATGTTACTAAGGTCCTGTGATGCCATCAGGTCTTTACAGATGCGAAAAAGACCTTGACGACGAAATCGATTAACCAGATTTACTGCGGCCTCTTCCGTTGTCAGTTCCTCTACGCGCCGATTTTGATACCTTTTTTTTGGCATAAAATCCAAAACTCCCTGACTGCCCACCTTAAGCCCTAACGGGCCTTCGGAATATCCCGGCGCATCTTTACTTGCTGCATACTCCACAAAAATAGAAGCCATTTACCTCATCTCCTTATTGTAAAGGAATGGGAAGGGCCCAGATTGGCCCTTCCCATTTTTAATCTTACGCAACACTCCAGCTCATCATTTCAGCAGATGACTGATTGATATTATCATTATTGTTAATGTGAAAAAAGTCAGCACGAGCGCATCCAAAGACTTGCTTAATGCCAACTCCATACCTGTCTTCATACTCGTCCTCTTTACGTCGAACAAGACGAGGTTCAGAAGCATTCCCACAAACAATAGCATCAGCACCCAATACAATATTACGCATCGTGCTGGGCGCATCATTAGCACTGCCCACAGGTCTGCGAGTTCGATTATACTCATGGACAGCGATGCCCTCGAATATGATTTCCGCTCGTGAGAACAATGGGTTATCAGAACCAGCAGCAGTTCGTGTGTACGCATTCTGATATGTGTTCTTAATATCTGTATCATTCATCAAGTCACTAATCGAATACACATGTGCCAACATCACATACATCTCTTTTCCGTCTACGCGGAGCGGATTAATGTTGTTGATGCGCATGTTCTCATACACCTTGCGTAAATCAGCAGCAGACAGAGTATCATTATTACTAATATTTGCCTGCGCAGTTGCGTCATTACCCCAAATTTGCCGAGGATGTGTCACTGCGGCAGCATAACCAGCGCGGACAACATGCGCAGCATTGCCATCATAGTGAGCGTCCAGTATTGATTCCTCATACTGGGCAGTCAGCCAATCGCGTAAAGCCGAAGCAGCTTCCTGTTCCATTTTAAATGGAGTGCGCAGATCCTGAATCTCAGGAGTTGCAAAGCCCACAGCATGTTTCATGAGTTCAACTACGACCTCCAAGTCGTAGAGGTTCATGGACTCTTCTGCACCGATCATCGTAGTAGTGCCAAAAGTAGCCGCCGGAAGACCTGTGCTGGCGTCATCACGATTTGCCGTCACTGCATCCGTCAAACCAGTAGTCAGCTGCTTGCGCAAAGCAAGGCGTATGCGCTGCCCTCGCTCTTTAGCAAATTCATCTTTGACGATAATGGGAGAATCAGCCCTTCGTTCAAAGGTGTCCTCTCCACCATCTTCTTTTTTCATCAGACCACGCTGGTTAAAAAACAGCTCAGCCTGAGTTTCCACATGAAGCTTTTGTGAGAACAGAATATTAACCAACGGGTCAGCTAATGACGCATTGGTCCCTGTTCCAGTTGTAAAATCAGCTATTGCCATGATAATTCCCTACATGAGTTGTGCTTTAGCCCCGCTCATAGAGCGACTTTAGCATCTGGTTTCTTTCATCGGCACCCATAGACCGAACAGCTCGCTGCATCTCATTCTCGTTAAGCGAATTAAGCCAATCGATCTTATCACCGATTGGTGCGCCCTGTCCCGGCCTTGAGGCCGCACGATTGCTCGGAGTCAGACCTTGCTGCCCGCGCTCACGCCCTGTGAGTCCTTCCTTGCGAGCCTCATTAGTTTCACTGGCGATGAGTTGCGTTCTCAGCGAAGGCACCTGCCAGATCGATTCTTCCACGGCCTTTTCGTTAAACCGAAACGCCCCGGACGAATCCTCTGTACCATACTCGGCCCCCCACTTTTGACCCACACGCCGAATCACTTCGTCTGTATCCGATTCAGAGACACTGTCTCCGAATTTTTTCGCAACGTAGTCGCGTACCATGCGCAGGTTGTCTTGCACAATGCGATCTTTTTGCGATTGATTCGCTATTTCCTTCGAGGTATCATCTTTTATGGATGAAGTGGTTTGCTGAATCTCAGACTTAATCGAATCCCCATACTCTTTAAGCAATCCAGCCATGGCGGCTTTGTAACCTTTTTCGTCTTCGAGCGGATCAGGCATTTCTGCAATCCGCGCATCAACGTCAAAGTTTGACGCCACTTCCTGTACTGCTTTTCCCGACTGGGGACTATTCCCAACCTGATCAATCACTTTACTAAGCAATTCGTTGACTTCCTTTCGTTGCGCAGAAATTTCCTGATCACGCTGTGTCTGAGCCTTCTGCCACTCCTTCCGGTTTTTATGATCCGCAATAGCGTCTTGGAGATTTATGTCCTCTCCATCAATCTGAATCGTATCGGGCAGCTGTTGGTCCTTTGCAGAGTCCTCACTTGCAGGTTGCTCCACGGACGCATCTGGATACTGGACCGCTTCAGACATTGTTTACTCCTTCTTGGACAATTGCCTAATCAGGCCGCGAAAGTGCCCGCATCGGTAGCGGGGTTTTCATTGGTCTGACCAGTGCTGTGGTCCGGTTCAGCGGGTGTCTTTACACCCACTTTAGGTTTAAAAACGTCATACATATCATCTTTATTGCTATCTCTGGCGATATACTCTGCCATATCACGTTCAAAATCTTCAGGTGCTACAATACGCCCAAACCAATCCCGCTCCTTGCAATGAGGACAAGGATAATGGGGCAAACAGCAACCAATCTTACGCTCCTTACTGGCCCATCCTTTCAACCCGCAATGCCAACAAGTGCGAATAGTAGCCCATGGGCCGATAATAGCGACTTCCGTACCTCGGTATGTAATCCATGCATAACCGGGAGGGACCTTGCCTTTCCAATTGGGACTCCAATTAAGTGCGATTTTCCATCGCTTCCCATCTTCCCCTCCGGCAAACATCTCTACAAGACCGCGATCTCTGGTTTTATCTGCCGCCTCGCCCACCAACGTAGGATCTAACGTAAGGTCATATGTTAAAGACTGAACCACCGCCTGAAGGGCGACTTTAAAAGTCTGATCCGCTTCTGGCAACTCTTCTTCATACAGTCCTTCCAGTTCGCCATCTACTGCTATTACTTGATCCTTATCGAATTTCATAAATATCCCTTCTATACAGGAGGCATCCCTTCAGGCCCCGAAGGCATTGGAGGCATTGGAGGCATCCCATTCCCTCCGGGAAGAGGCATTTCTTCTGCAACAGGCGGACCCATCGGCGGGCCAGCAGGAGGTCCAGCAGGCGGGGGACCCATTGGCCCACCCGGAGGTGCGCCACCCGGAGGTGCTTCTGGTTGTTGTTGTGCCATTTGCGCCTGCATTTGCAACTGTTGCATCACAGACTGGATAAGCTGTTGCGGATCATCCATGCCAAGACCTTTGGCCATTTCCTCAAACTGAGCCAGTAGCTGAGCCCCTGAATCAGAGCGTTCCATCGACTCGATTAACACTTCCTTGTTAGGCGCATCCATTAGTTCTAATGCCCATGTAGCAGCCGATGGGCCAATGGCCTGCAACATCATCTGCGCAAATTCCATCCGTTCCTGACGTGAGCGATCTCGTTCTGTGTCCAGTTCCAAACGTACCCGGCGCATATCAAACTGAGGAGCCGTATCCTCGTTCAAAACCATGACATCGGCTTCTTCCTGCGTATTGGGGTTAACCAGCATTAACGGTTCCCCTGTGGCAGGATCTACCATCGGCACACCTGTTGCCTGATCTACTGACGGCTGTAATCCATATTCAGCCGCTATTTCAGCCATGGAATTCCCCACAAACAACGTGCGTTCCTTCTTATCTTTTTGATCGATGATCTCAATGACCCGTGATCCTCGCATAAATTGCAGAATATTTTTCATACGCAGGATAGTTGCCCTTTTAAGGCCGGACTCCAAGTGCCTGCGCGGCATAGTTGTCAATAAATCTGTAGCCGATTGCAGCGACTGAATGCCAATACCAGACGTTGCATACGGCATACTGCCTCTCTGAACGTCATATACGCCACTTACACGGTCTTTAATCGTCGATAGCAGTTGATAGCCGCTTTGGAACAAATCGGCCCCTGTGGAGCGTCCTCCGTCCACCTGCGGTCCTGCAAAGCCGGGGTAAGGCCGAAAGATCTGGAGCGGATAACGACCAATATTCTTCAGCTTTTCCTCGTCTTCACGAGGCAGCGACCCCTTTGGAGATACCACGTAATTAGACCCGGCGATCATCATCTGCTCCAACCACCGTGCCAGCGTTCGATTGATTAGGTCCTGCATTCCTACCAGATAATCAATTTCCCCTTTACTGTGGGAACGATCACGAATCCGCACGTAGGAGAAAAAGGCGAACGGATACTCTCCGTGTCCACCATTGCTTACATCGTATATGCTCAATTCGCGACTGACTGTCTGATCGTTTACAACAATAGTCTCATACAGCTCTGCCACTCGCCCTTTGACTTTAGTAAGCTCTGCCTGTCGTTCTGGAGGCAATAACTCAAAGTCATCATCAGTAATATCTCGGGACCCGCTTTCGGCGTCCGGGATCGTAGCATTTTCTCCATTTGCAAGGGTATATCGAGACTTCTGACGGTATATCTTTTCATACATCGTTTTGACATACGCCATGTCTTCAGACGATCCCACTGAACTGCCCTTATTGCCCGGATCGCCTCGCGCTACTCCATACTCCCTGCCCCCGCGAGCAACGTCTTCGCTGCCCGTAAAAAATCCGGGATAGTCTGCCTGAACGTCCGACAACCCATATAGCTCTTCAATTGTGTCCACTTTCTTAGGTTCAAAGTGAATCATGTAATCCGCATCATCTCGCTGCCAGTTGCGAGCCGCAGCATCCCAAATCAGAAACCGAGGATCAACCCATCGAGCTTCAGGAGCCCCCATGCCCTGTTCCGCATCTTGATTCCAGCCCTCAAACAGGATACCCTCGCCCGTAAAGAAGAAATCCTGAATCGCATCCTCAAGATCGTTATGAAAATTCTCTTCAGTGTCACGGGTATACTGAAGCAGGTCAACCATCATACGAGCATATTCAGTGTCTTCTCCAAAACGGCCCACCGGATTAATTACGGGAGCTGCTTCCAAGACCCGATTGACCATCTGATCAATGTCTCTGCGGATAACATTGGCCACAATGGGCATCATGCGCAGGCGTTCAGAATCAGAAACATTCTGATACTGCCGTGAAGCGTAATATGACCACGCCCGGCGAGCTTCCGTAGCCCATTCCGATGCCTCATTCACGCCATCACGCAAGCGTGTATTACACTTATCTGCGTAATCGTCTTTGGTTTGCGGTTCGTCGTATTGCGCCATTTAGTACAAGCTCTTTCGCGTTCTCTTAGGTTGTCGCTTTGGCTTGGGAGACGGCTTACGCTTCAGCGTCCCCGGCTTTTTCTTGTAAACTGACTGTGTCTTCTTCGGTAGTCTCATAGTTAGCTGTAACAGCATCACGCCGTTCGATTAACTCGGCGGCGCGGGCCGTGATCCTGTCTTTTATATTATTTCCTCTTTTTCCGCCCGCGCAGCGACGCCGCCATTACATGTGTCGAATGCTTGCCTTGGCCTTGAGCGGACTTGGCCACCCTTCCTGCTGTTTTTCTTATGTTGCGTCTTGCGGTTGCTCTGGTATGTGCGGCAGTGCTTTTTTTCCGTGGCATAATCTTATCTCCCTTAATTGAGCCTTCCTCTGGCACTTACTGGAAGTGTAGTAAGCCGTTTTTCTTTGTCAACTGACTTTTTTTCAAGCAGCATATAACGATTTTTCCAATTGCTTTTTTTCCTGATCTGAAAAACCTGTATTCATCCCAGCCTGCCATAAACGCACAGCGTCTTCAGCGTCCAACTCTGCCTTTGCCTCCTCCAGATCTTCATCGGCAATCCTCTCATCATACCCATCTCCCATTTCCACATCCCGGATCATAAAACTCCAGTCCCATACCTGCATCGCACTGCACACCAGCCCCACGGCCCGCACTGGATGGGCAAGATGTGAATTCTGGAACAGCTTACAATGATCATTAATGGACAATTCATTGCGAGCCAGCAACGTCTCTACAAGCTGCCGCCCGTATTCTTCGTCATCACCCATCGGCACCTCATCCATAATGGCCATGCGGTCATCAATTGAACGAAATGTGGGAAACCATTGCTTATATTGTTCAGGATCAATCCCATCGTCATACAAGCACAAACCTTCCGTTGCTCGCAAAAAAGCCGTAAAAGGAGGATGATGGGGGAGCGTTATCCCCATTTCGATCTTATAGATATCCTTCAGGGCCACCGCCGCTATGCGCAGGTCGTGCATAGTGGGATTCGATGACTTGGAGGCAGATATGATACCATTGTCTCCCTCAATGTCAGTAAAAAACGAGTCATGATACGATTCGACCACATCCTTTGACCAATCGTCCGGGTTGAGGGCCTGCGCTTCATCCAATAAAATCTTAGGGCGCGGCTTCTGCCGAGGATCGTCATCATACACTTCTCCCACAACACACGCATACCCCGGTTCCAATCCCTTTGGCGGCACCATCCCCATCCATACGCGAGTATACAATATGGGGCCTTCTCCTTCATCAATCTCAACAAGAGCCGGTTCTCGCCACTTTTCCACTTTTACATTGATATTCACTCGACAACCTCATTTTCGTTATCCACTTCTATGGTTGCATAATCCCCATTGAGCAATCGATGCTCAATGCGATCAGACCCGCGCCGGGTACCCATCTGCCCGGCCAATGCCTGTATAATGGCCAATGCCTCACGTCGAGTTACCGTAATCCACGTAACTGTTTGCGGGTCCCCATCACCGTCTGCATCAAATTCGCCCGTAGGCACTTTGCGAATCCTCATGAATCAAACACAACGTCATGGATAATGATGGGAGTTCCCTCCCCCACCCATAGCCCTTCAATGTTATGGGAAAAGAATTCCCACGCCTCTTCATCCGTCATTCCGTCCCGCTCCATTAAAATCGCTACAATCTTTTGTGCACTGTAAACCAGTAAAGGTCGTTTTGTATACTGGTTCCCCGCTCCTACCAATGCTCCGTCCAGTCCGTCCAGCGCAACCGCCCCTTCCATTTCCTCAAGGTTAACGCCAAGATCAATATCAAAAGGCAACCATTCACTATTACCCCGATTTTCAAAAGTTGCTCTCATACTATACCGCCTCCTTTTGTTGTTTTACGCGCCGAATATGACGACTCGGAGCCCAGTTCTTCAGCTGTCCTGCACCTTGCATGTCTTCCAGCATCCGGCCCAGCAATGACATTACATCCACCTGATCGTCATGGCGTCCGGCATCAAACCGCAACATCTCCAATCGCAACTCTTCCAGCCATGGCGCATTGCGCACAAAAAACACCTTGCCCGCACTCATACGGGCCTGTATGGCTCGTGCCCGACTACGCTTATCAAATCGAGACGTAAACGGTGTGCGCACACAATACGACCGGCGTTCACGCTGACGAGTAGTGATATACGGATCAAGACTTGCCCGGATCTGCCCAGCTTCCTCAGCCCACTGCAACGGCTTCCAGCGGTCTACCAGATCCAGAAATGATTCCACCCACACATCACTGGACGTCTGCCCGCGCCACATGTCCAGCATATACATATTGTCCTGCTCGTCTACTCCACAAATGCCATGTACCGTCCAGTCCCCTTCACCATCCTTGGTCGCGTAATCACTGGCCCCATAAATCCGTAAACCCTCCGGGGGTTCCGACACCGTCTTGAACCAATCGGCCAGAAAGAATCCTCCTTCTTCGGCCTGTGGTTCCTGCTGGTATAAAGCACTCCAGTCACGAGAACCAATCACAGATTTAATTTGGATTAATCGATCTTCAGGATACCATTCCGGCCACAGAGCCTCCCCCTTCATGCGGCCCAGTGGATCGTTGTCCCGTGCCAGTGCTGGCAATTCAACAACTTCCCACTGATCCCCGCCTTCACCCGCCTCAGCCAGCAATCGCCCTGCCAGATCGTCGTCATGCCAACGGGTTTGGATCAGCACAATCGATCCCCCCGGCATCAAACGTGTATACAATACCGACCGATACCAATCCCAAATACGCTGTCGCACCGTTTCCGAATCAGCTTCCTGTCGATCCTTAATGGGATCATCCACAATAATCAGATGCGCTCCCCGTCCTGTAATCGCAGTCCCCACCCCTGCTGCTATATACTGACCCCCTGATTTCAGATGCCACCGATTTGCAGCTTGAGAATCTTCCGACAATCCCACGCCGGGGAATATCTGTGCGTAGACTGGAGTGTTTATCAGATTACGTACCTCACGTCCAAAGTCAGATGCCAGTTCCGAGTTATAAGAAGCTGATATGACCTGAGCATCAGGACGGCGTCCCAGATACCATGCAGGAAACCGCCTTGTAGCTAATTCCGATTTGGTATGACGAGGTGGGGTAAATATCATCTGCCGGACAATCTCTCCCGATTCTACCCGCTCCAAGCATTGAGAGATCATTTCATGGTGACGGCCTATCTCAAAGTCCGGCTTCGTCAGCGTCACAAATGGCAATAACTGCTCACGGGCCTGTCGCCGTTCCAGTAAAACCTGCGCTGCTTCATGCGCTCCCAGACTCACACATCCTCCATACGCCGCCGTGCAGCATACGCAATCACAAATCCCAAAATCCCATACAATTGCGTCAGCAAGCCAATGGCCATGCTTTTGCCAATAAGGGAAGAATTAATCTTCCCTACATTATCCAGCATAATAATCACACCCAGCAATGTGCCTATGGTTCCCCATACCAGCGATGCCACCCCCGCCGTCCTCCATGCGCCAACAGCCTTGGGGTTATGAGAATCCCAGCGAAAAGGGGCCAGCACCATTTCCGGCACAGATGCTCCCGACAGCAAAAGCGTTGCAAGCACTCCCGTAAAAACAATCATGAACGAGGGTAAATCGAAAAACAAAGGCAAGCTTGCTCCCGCTCCCATAGTCAGGGCCAGCACAAAAGACAGACCCCCCAGAACTGTCACCTCTTGCCTCCGAAATACTCTACAGCATGTCCCTCGTCTACCAGCGTCTGATTAAAGTTTGTCTCTCCGTCCGGTGAATACAAAGTCCCTAAACATCTGCCATATTTACCAAATTCATGGGACTCCAGACAAATCTGCCGCGACACCCCATCCAATAATTCCGTCAGCCGTGCCGTAGCCGCTTTCCCCCGCTTTTTCTCTTCAAGGTCTCGGGTCCGGCTTTCCGGCGTATTAATGCCATATAAACGAACACGCTGACGAGTAAACATCTTAAATCCCAAATCCACCATCACATCTACCGTATCGCCATCCACAATACGTTCAATCGATGCGCTATAAGTAAAACTGCCTGTCGCAGCCATTGTGGCTAATATGACCAGAGAGCCGGTCGTGGAGCATGAAACTCCTCGGCCTGAATAGTGTCCAAATGCAAGAACCGCTGCCGATGATCGCCGTTCTGAGAAACTCCTATCCCCGTAAAACCCAACTCCAGTGCCAGCCGCAAAATCTCAAACGAATCACCAGAACAGCTAATGTCAACAGCACATCCCGTTGCATGGGCTCCGGGCTTAGCCTTGGCAGCTTCTATGTAATGCTCAGGTGATCGGTATCCAGAAGTGATCCGCACCGGTTTGCCTAACCGCTCCCGTAAGTCCTGCAAGCGGTCCATCATGTCTTCGTCTATAACACACTGCCCCGTCTCTCGACAGGCCATCTCATCAAATGAAAATGAGGGCCACCTGCTCTCAGGCCATGTGTCTAAGGTGAACTGTGCCATGCTGATATCCTCCTAAACGAAAAAAGTCATGGGAGATTTCTATGGGTGGGTCCTCCATATGTCCCTCTCCCCCTGCTAATTGCGCGAATATGTGGTATCCCCCCTACCCCTATATGCCCCTGAAAAATCCCCTGCCATACTAACCATAAGGGGTATTATCGTTAGTATAATCTGACCCTCTTAGCTTGCCCCAAAATGCCCCTCTATAATCGACTCGAGATCGGTGTCAGACATTGTAGATGGCTCACCCTGTTGCTCCTCAATGCTCATATCAATTGCCTTACGCTGGGGGTAGATATACCGTGCCAACTCCTTGAGCGCGGTCAGCCTGACCTGCACGTCTAATGACATGTCAGCCGCAATCCTTGCCATGCCCTCAAGTGGGTCCATCGGCCCGATCTCTGCCTCAACCTCTTGTAATTTTGTCTGGGCACTGACCTTGGTCCTATGGTTACGGGAACCCGGCTTACGCCCGGGTGCGCCTTTGAGGATTTTGCCCGTCTTGGGGTCTCTGCTTGCTTGCCATCTACTATCATAATCTCTCGCTGTAGCTACCTGTTGATCTGCCATCATATTACCTATCGCACATTGCCATTTAGGGTTTTTAAGGTTTGATCTCTATTGATCTCTATTCTGCCGTTTACGGCCCTTATCAGGGGCCGGAATCGTCTCTATCACTATCCATGGGGATAGTAGTGGTCCACGGGTATCTCCGCTCAGGCGCAGAGCATAGCGTGTGTGTGCACCTCCGCCACGTCTGCCTATCTGGACATCCTCATCCATCCATGCACCGATACTGTGGGCCTGCGCCCTGCACAGATCCAGACTGGTTGATATGGTTTTAACGGTGTCCATATAATGATTAAGCCGCCTTAAGGATCGACTTGCCGCTGGTCTCTACCAGAGTATCCAGCATCATGTCGATCAGTCTGCCACTGGGCAGTGATCGATTCTTGAGCCACTTACCCATCTCATCATGTTGAGAGGCCGCAGAGGCCAGTTTGGCACTATCAATCTGCGGTCGGTGTTGTCTTGCATAGTCCAGTAATGCATCCAATGTCGAGTCCTCATCGTCATCATCATAATTAGCAGGGATTAGTTCTGTGGGCGGCGGCAGTTGGGGATCAATCCTAACTCGTTCAGGCTTTGGCCTTGGCCGTGACGTCACGGCCTCAGTAGCGGCATGAGCGGCATGTCGCCCCGTTTCAAAGGCCGCATACCATAGCGGCAGATCACGGTCGTCAAGATCGTCCGGCACATACTCACGCACGTTTGGCGGTAGCATTGCAGGGGTCAATGTGGGGGCGGCTTTTCGAGGCATAGCAAATCTCCTTTTTCATTGGGAGTTTACTATGATGAGAGAGTTTGGCAAGGGCCTTTTTCTTGGTCCCCCTTTTAGGGCTAAAAGGATAAACTTGACAAAACAATTAACCATGTATATCATTATCCTTGTTGTTGATGTTGTAGTTGAGTTGAAAATGAGAGGCGCGGAAACAGGAACCGCCCAGTAGCACCGCCCCGAAGCACTCGCACCAAGAACGCCCTGAGTGCTCAAACAGCCATCGTGGGGATCTGGCCAGCAAGACGAAAAGAGTTGTCATCGTCTATCATGGCTCGCTATCGAATGTATTTGCACTGACGCATTTGAGAGACATGGAAGTCTGACGGTGACAATCCTGAATAGGGCGTCGATAGCTCTGGGGCTATATCACAGAGACATACCGTAGTAACCACCACCAAAAGATCACCACCTGAACGGAGAGGGCTACAAGCACACGTTCAAATCATTATAAGGAGCACCAAGATGCAGACACCAAATCTCAGGAAATTTGACGTTGTCGCAATCAATTCATCTGGAGGCAAGGACTCGCAGGTCATGCTGGACGAAGTTGTCCAACTGGCTGATCGCCAACATGTCAGTCGTAGCAAATTAGTTGTCGTCCATGCAGATCTGGGCCGCGCAGAATGGGCCGGAGTCAAAGATCTGGTCCACCGTCAAGCGGAGCATTATGGACTGCGAGTGGTAGTCGTCAAGAACGAAAAACGAGACCTGCTCGAACAAGCCTGCGAACGCGGCAAATGGCCATCCAGCGGTCAGCGATGGTGCACATCAGACCATAAACGCGCACCGATCCATCGAGTCTACACAATGCTGGTCAGGGAGCTAAATGCCTCTGGCCTCAAACGGAAAATCAAAATCCTCAATTGCTTGGGGTTTCGGGCAGAGGAATCACCGGCACGGGCTAAACGGCCAGTATGGGAGATCAACACATTAGCCAGTAATAAAACAAAACGCACCGTCTACAACTGGTTGCCGATCCATAAATGGACCGAACAGACCGTATGGTCAAGAATCAGATCCACCGGTGTCCCACATCACGAGGCATACGATCTGGGCATGGGCCGATTGAGTTGTGTGTTCTGTATTTTCGCTCCCAAAAAAGCGTTGCAGATCGCCGGTCGTGCCAATCCGGAATTGCTCAATCAATATGTGGCCGTCGAGGATCAGATCGGGCACACATTTCAAGCTAATCTGAGTCTTAGAGACGTTAGAGATTCGCTCACAAATGAAGTCGTCCAAATCGAAGATGACACCAGCAACTGGACCCTCTAAAAAGGAGAGCATCATGAACATTCGCAAAGGCATATATAAATCGCCTGCCCCCACAACACCAGACCACAAAAAAAGACAAATCGTAATAGACGCTGAAAACCTATATGAGCTATCGTGGGAATTAGACGGACTAATAGCAACCGAAGAAAAATACAACGAAACATCGGATTTTACAGACCAACGCCTTGTCGAAGAAGCTGAATACACATTGCGAAAGTACAGTGGAAACAAAGGTTGGGACTGTGAAAAAATGTTGTTAGGGGAGCGAGGGTTAGAGGCACAAAAAGAAGCACAGAAAGAAGTGGACGAATTGAAAGAATTCATTAAAAAATACAGCCCTAAGGCTACACAAAAAGAACTTGACGAATTAGTGGAGACATCACGAAAAAAAACCCACAAAAGAATTCAAGATTTGAAGAAAAGTAAGAAGGAATCTCTGGAAAAGTTTTTTGACAGACGTAACAGCAAGTAAACCTAACCTTAACGGTAGTGAGCTATTTAGCTCACTACCAGAAAGGACGATAACACGATCATGGCAAAAATACACTTTGCAGTAATGCAAAAGAGATTAACCGAACTGATGGATGAAATAGACCGCAACGATTGGAGCACATGGGGCACCAGCGAAGAGCCTCGGGGACCAATGAGGGCAAAGGATGATCTCATTAAAAGATATGAAGACTTGACCCTTCGCCTGATATACAAGGCAACCGATGGGATGTATGCGTTACCGTCTCAGTATTATGGTGGGAATTTCAAGTCTCTGCTCACAGAATTGGAGGATTGGCTTGACCACTTAAAAATCAGCGCGGCCAAAGATGTTGAAGATCTCACACCCAGCGATTATTGGCGGCCCGATAGGCCATACAAAACATTTAACGACCAAATCGCCACATTTGAAGCCATCATTCCGATACTGACCAGAGCAAGCAAAATCTGGAACACCATTTACAAGTAACAACAACACCCCCCGAATAGGAGAACAGAATCATGACAAAAAAGAATCGCACCAGCGCAGAGTATCAAGATGCATATTTAACAGTTGGCGCAAAACTCGCAGCCAATTGCACACTCTCATACCTAAGAGAAGAGTGCGACGAGGCCATCGAAAGATCGAGGTCAATCGACAGTGCCAGCGTCATCGATGAAGACGCGTATAAGTTGGAAATCTTGCAGAACCTTATGGCTAAACTGCGAAGCGAAACCGAACTATTGAAAAGTAAGATTGTTGACCGTAACAACCACCATTGCCGATGCATGACAGTTAGCTCATAAGGAGCACATCATGGCAACAACCGATAGCCACTGGGAGTGTGATTGTAGCCAGCACTGGGTCCACACCAAGGATCACCCCTACTGTTACAAGTGCTACCTTGGGCATGACCAATGTCCAGATGCTGACGAACAACTCGTCGTCGAAGTTGACCGTAACAAACACCATTATTGCCGATGCATGGCAGTTAACTCATAAGGAGCACATCATGATCACCCTAACAAACGATTGGCATGGTAGCACCACTCGCATACGAGCCAAGATCGGAGACCTGCTCAACGAAGATCAGGTGAAAAGGATTGGGAAACGCCTCTGCTCCATCACAGATTGCGGTTGCTCAGACGATACCGGCACCAGAGGCGATCAGGACTATGGACTGAACATTGTTGAGATTGGAGATCGGGGCCTACGGACCTCAGACACATACAGAGTCGTCGCCCGTAAATTGAGATATCACCAAGACAATGCATACAATACCATCTACTGCTGGACCGATATGGGAGGAGGTCACGGCAAGTGGACTGAGGTTGTCTCCACGGGCGACCGAGCCAGCTTAGAACGGTCATGGCGATTGCTCGACCAGCGATTTGTCGTCGTCTGGGGCCACACAGACATCGGCCCTCCAGAAGGCCCTCCCTCAAGAGAAGATATGGCCCGAATCGAAAGGCATAATGTCGCCTCTGCCAAAGTCAGATTCAACGTCACATAACCACTGGGTCGGAATTCCCAGTGGTTGCTGTCTATCTGCATCGGCTGTCAGATAGACAGCACCCCCATTGCCCGTAGGAGCCTGACAAATGTCATTAGGTGACCGCAAGGGCAATGGGGGTAACGCTTACCTTCATCACCCAGAAAAGGAGAACACTATGGACAAACACCCCATCGCAAAAATGATCTTTGAGCAATTGCATATCCGCCGTCTGTTTACGGCCATGGTCGGAGCTAAAGATTATGTTGCCACAGACAATGGATTGCGATTCCGTATCGGCAAAAACAGTTCCAAGGCGAATCGCATTGAGATATCATTGGACCCCAATGATACCTACACAATCACGTTCGCTCGAGTCGCCAAGGGCGGCTACAATGCGCTCGAATGCATAGACAATGTATACGTCGATATGATGCACGATGTGATCGAGAGATACACTGGACTATACACAACTCTCTAAAAACTAAACACACCCATCATCCACCATCCACCGCCCCGTGACGTCTCCGTGACGTCACGGGGGAAAGGAGTCCATCATGTGCAAATTTCCTTTTGACCAAATCAAAGAAATGTATCCAAAGTTTTTCCTTCAGGAGGAGGTCACCGAAATTCTCAGAATCGAATTGTCGATATTGTCACATCTCCATGATCTACGCAAAATCAAATCTCAAATCGACGGTCGAATGCAAGAGGCCGAAGAGATGGGTTTTACACAAAACCCAAAAACAAGCGATGATCCAATCGGACCATGGGATCATGCCCATGCCTCATTGAGGTATGTCACGCGGACGATCAAAAACTTTGAAGGGACGCTGAAAATCAACGGATCGCCAGTCGCCGAAAAAAATGACAGCAAAGAATACTGGCCAAACATTTGGATCAACAATCGGCTCAAGCGGCTCAAAACTGACGCTTAAAAGGGAGGACACCACCATGTGCAAAGACAGATTTTCGCCCAAAGGGACTGTTACATTGAGACAAATCCTCGACGCTGATTCCGGACTCACGTCCGAAGTCATCGAAGATGACCAGTATCAAATCATCGTGACCTACGAGGACCTCTGTCACCTCAAAGAATTACACACCGAAATTTCCGCTGTCATCATCAATAATTCTATCGTCTAAGAAAGGACCACATATCATGCCAAAAACAACAAGGACATTCAACTGGATCACAACGGACACAATAGAAGAAGAGATCGAGATCGCACAACACGGCAATAAATTTTATCGCGCATTAGTCACCGCTGACATATCTCCTGTTCTGCGAATGGAGATTGCCAAAAAGATACAATGGGCCAACCAGTACGACACGATTGGATGGGTCGAAATTGTGGCCGAATACATAGCGTCCGAACACGCCAAAGCAATGCGCCGCTACTTCAAATACGACACGAGCAAAGACCGAAGGCGAGTTGAAGATTGCAACACGGCCCAAAACCTTTTAAGAAAAACCAAAGACGATATGTATTTTTTACTTCCCGAAACGGCACCGAAGGAAAAATGATCATGATAAGGGACAAAGAGAGAACCATGTTGAGACGAAATGTTCAAGTCGATATGCCTTCGCAAGCATGGACAAGAACCATTGAGGTATTCAAACTGGACGAATGCGAATGGCAAAACGACGAAGCCGAATTTTTCGATGCTGGAATTTATTACTGGTTTATATTGCCAAACTCTCATAGCACCCAAAGCGATAAACGCACCTCAAGCGATAATCCAATCGGGCCATTTGAAACCACTTCAGATGCAATAGCACACGCAGGCATTCAAGACTACGACACATTAGGAGGGGAAATCATGGTGAGTGAGCGTGGACAGACACCAAAGTTTGAAAAAAGCACTCTGGTCATTTCTTACTGGACAGGATGGAGATAATCATGGAAAGCCTTAATCGGGACAATACAGCCATTCCTTTGGACAACATGCACTGGCAACGCGAACAGGCATTTGAGGCCCTGATTACCACTGGCGAAGATCCAGTAGCGTATAATCAACACGAGGCATGGCAATACATGGGGACATGGAAAACTGACGGCATTCTCAAGCACGAATTCCGACACCGATGTCACCCCAGCAACAACCACCGCAAATACCTCCACCTGCCCGTCCAATAAGGGATCGGCAATAACCAGAAAGGAACCCAAATGGCATTCGTAACAAACCTCAAACACTCAGGCAAAGAGGTTGCCGTCAACACGGATCACGTAATGGCGATCTCGCCCATCAGGGGCGGCAAAGGAACATTGGTCATCTTTGCCGATGATGGTATGGTATGGGAACTCGACGAACCATATGAGGACGCACAAAGACGCTTCGCCGATAGAGGCGATTGGATCGCAGACTCCATAACACAAGCCCTCCATGACATTTGTGACTTGAAAGCAGATCTTGCTCGCAACGAAGAATGATCGGAAGTGCCAGCAGGGACCAGTGAATTTACAGATTGATGATAAGATGTTGTTTTAACTGCACGTAGACTGCTAAATTTTTTGCATTCACTGGTCCCTGCTCTTTTTTCAAAAAAATCCTAACCCAAAAAGAGGCTCTCATGAACTCCCATGACATAAAAGCATTCATCGAACAGGCCAGCATCCCAAACAGCCCATCTGCCAAGAGGGTGTCCGATCTCATCAGCACTGCCCTTGAATCTGGAACCCCATGGATCTCAGGTATCTGGCGCATTAGCGATCCAAGCGATCAAGAATACGCCAGCGACATCCCCCTGAACGGAGGGTCGCTACTGGTCGTCATCGACGACGAAATAGAAGATGGTGCAGGCGTGGAATACACGCTCGACAAAGACGCCGTTTTGGCAGGGCTGAACAAGTTTCTGTTGTCCGATAATGCCGCAATCCAGCAACATGCCAAAGATTTTCTCGATGAAAATGATGACGTGATCACCGCCGATACATTCATGGAAATTGCCCTGTTTGGCGAAGTCATCTTTTGTTAGTTGACAATTGTTATTAGTTGACAATTGTATGCCCTTTGCATTAAATTTGTGTCCCCCTTACCACCAAAGGAGATGTAAAATGGAACTCATATTAACTGGACACACCTACGTATGCCGCACCACATACGATGAACGTGCTGTCCCAAAAGCGGCTGGATTTCGCTGGAACCCCAGCCAGAAAGTCTGGTCCACGACCGATATCAAGATCGCCGCCAAGTTGAGCGCATACGCCAACACAGAGACCAAGGCCGTGCTGGCCTCTGCTGATGAGAACCGCAAAGAAGCTTACGCATCGTCTTCGGCAACCACATCTGATATCGAGATACCTGCCCCTGATGGCCTCGAATACCTGCCCTACCAACGGGCCGGTATCGCCTATGCACTGGGCAAGGATGCCGTCCTGATCGGTGATGAGATGGGACTGGGGAAAACAATACAGGCACTGGGCGTTATCAACTCTACGCCCAAGGCCAAGAATATCCTGATCATCGTACCTGCCTCTCTACGCCTCAACTGGCAACGCGAAGCGGAGAAATGGCTGGTCAACAAAGACCTGACCATCGGGATCGCTAAAGGATCGAACTATCCCAACACCGATATCGTTATCATCAACTACGATATCCTGACCAAGCACTCAGTCGCCCTGCGCGAACGTAACTGGGACGTCCTGATCGCTGACGAGGCCCACTATTTGAAAAACCCAAAGGCCCAGCGCACCAAGCAAGTCTTTGGCGATTGGCGATACAAAACCAAAGAATGGAAGACCAATCCACTGAAAGCCAAACGGCGCATCCTGTTAACAGGAACACCAATCGTCAATCGGCCCATCGAACTCTGGGGATTGGCCAACTATCTCGCCCCTGCCGAATTCAACAATTTCATGTCCTACGCAAAGCGATATGCCAACGCCCAGCACAACGGCTGGGGCTGGGATTTTACTGGGGCCGCTAACCTTGACGAACTCCAAGAAAAATTACGCACCCGATTCTTGGTACGTCGCTTGAAGGCCGATGTGCTTACCGACCTGCCAGCCAAACGCCGCCAGATCATCGAATTGCCCAGCAATGGGGCCAGCAAGGCGATTGAAGCCGAACAGAAATCTTGGACCAGTCACGAAGAGCAACTCGCTATGCTGAGGACTGCCGTCGAGCAGGCCAAAGTATCCGACGATCCAACAGTCTACGGCGAAGCCGTTGCCGCATTGCGCGAAGGCACCACAATCGCCTTTGCTGACATGGCTCGAACTCGTCATGAGACTGCACTGGCCAAAGTCAGCTATGTGAGTGATCACATAGCTGATGCCATTGATAATGGGGGCAAGGTTATCGTTTTCGCCCATCACCTTGACGTGATCGCCAGTCTCAAAGATGACATCAGTGATCGAGGCATTGGTGTGGTATCCCTGACCGGATCAGATTCGATGGAGGACCGGCAAGACGCCGTTGACGCCTTCCAGAACGACGATGAGATCAAGGTCTTCATCGGTAACATCAGGGCGGCTGGAGTAGGGATCACCCTCACCGCCAGCAGTCATGTGATCTTTGCAGAGTTAGACTGGGTCCCAGCATCCCTGTCACAAGCAGAGGATCGGGCACACCGGATCGGACAGACTGATTCTGTGCTGGTACAACACTTGGTACTGGAAGGATCACTGGATCAACTGATCGCCAAGCAGTTGATCGCCAAGCAGGCCATCATCGACCGCGCACTGGACGATGAGATTGACATTGAGGCAGATGCCAAACTGCCCACCATACCCACAACCGAAGACACGGTCTCTATCACCCGAAAGGAGGTCGCAACGGCCGTGACAACACCGCTGGACGCTACCATGGTCAAAGCCATTCATCAGGGACTCAAAACACTTCATGCCCTTTGCGATGGCGCACAAGCCGTGGATGGCATGGGATACTCCAAGTTCGACGCTCGCTTTGGGGGCGAACTGGCACAACTGCCAGCACTGACCCCGAAACAAGCCGTGTATGGCCAAAAACTGGTCTACAAATACCGCCGCCAGCTAAACAAGCACCTGCTCGAAGCCGCTGGCGCAATCAAATAACCATCCCACCGAGCCGTGACGTCACCGATGGCGTCACGGCAATGTAATCAAGGAGAAAAAATGGACATTGGAATAGAAGCAGAAATTGATTTAGATGAGCTAATGGGCCAGATAGTCCGCTCAGTAGATCCCAGTAGTGTGATAGACTCCATGCTTGACCATCTTTTGGGTTATCATGACTTCACGGGGGCGCGTAGCAAAGACGAAGCACTTTGCCGAAGGCTTATCAGCCAGATCAATACTCGCCTCAAAGAAGAATATCCCCCCGACGACGACGACGAC
>VTLG01000835.1_pt1 | contig 28991 bp, 41 predicted proteins | sample 4694571 | NCBI WGS metagenome assembly VTLG01 (sample SAMN12604809, study PRJNA352737) | marine metagenome | biome: ENVO:00000447; feature: ENVO:00000209|ENVO:00000569|ENVO:01000036; material: ENVO:00002151; isolation source: viral sequences binned using virsorter ...
AATTCCTGCATTTTCGTAAAAATTCCAATCCAAAGTATTTGAAGTTTTATTATAAAATAATCCTGCCATAAGCCTAAACTGTCCACCATTACCATCAGAATCAGGCATTGCAAGAACTTCATCTACTGTAAAAATCCATTGACTTTCATTAAAGAAAGCATCATCACTATAGGGTTCAGTTAATGGTAATAAATCTACAGCAACCATTCCTCTAAAAAAAGTTTGACTAAATTCAGGTGAAACATTACCTCCAAAAGAAAATAATGTTTGAAGATTATATTCAATAGGAGGTGCTAAATCAGGATAACCACTTGTGCCTATAAGAGCAGAATTGATATTTTCAGATGAAGGGTCACCAACATCAGGATCTACTAAATTAGGACCTATATAATCAAATAACTCACCACCAGATTCAACCGATTCTAATTCCATACTTTTATAAAAATCATTAAATATGATATATTGTTCATAGTTATTGACTTCACCAAACTCTATATATGATTGAAATCCCATATTTTCAGGGGAAGTATCTTCAGCAGGAATATCATAGGTACAACTATTATCACCCTCTGTTGCATCAGCATTGTAATTTGTAGCATTAGGGTCAGTACATCCCACTATAGGTTCAGTAGCAGTTTCAGATTCAATGTAATGTAATTGTATTAATTCTACTTGTACACTATCTATATTCTTTTGAAGTGATGTTATAAAAAAATATGGATATATTCTTTGCCCATTTAATTCAGTTGTTTTAGTATAATCAATTCCATAAGCAGTAATGCCACCCAATAATTCATCAAACTTAATAACATCTCCTACTGATAATCCAATATATTTAATAGGGAGTTTAAGTTTTAGTATTAAATGTTGATTCTTATAATAATGAAATAATAATTCATTAACCTTTTCAGCAGTACCAGAATCTCTAATATATGCAGATTGTAATTTACCTATATTGTCATCAGAGTTTTCATAACCATAATAAGAAAGATGATTACCATCCCCTATACTAAAGTCTGTATTAACTTTCTTTAAGTAATCTTTTTGAGCATAATCATAATTATAATCAACTTCAAATTTAGTATAAATTTGTTCTGGTTTAGTTTTACTAAATGAATAGTCTATTATTTCTGATTCAGGTATTACTTCATAGTCTGTATAATTCTCATAATCCTGTCTAATAGTATTAAATCTAAATGCTCCATCATTACTAAAATGGGGGAACATTAATGTACTTTTAGCAATATCCTCTATTAATTTTTTACTACTAATTTGTTTATCATGTACAGTAAAAGCAAACTGTATAGGAAAAGAATGTTGTTCTACTGCTTCATCATAATCAGCTTCATCGAAATCAGTATATCCTAATTCTACCTCTAATATATGTCTTATAATTGTGGCAGGATTTACTGCATATTCTCCATTATATTTTCTACCTGCAACTCTAACAAAGAAATCCTTACCAAGTGGATTCTCTATATCAGCTAGAGTACTTACTAAAACTTCTTTAAATTTCCCAACTAAATTACCTACAGGACCAATCATTGACCCTTCTTCACCCTCTCCTGCTGTTAGAGGGTCTGTATCCCCCCCAAACCGAAATAAATATTCACCATCTTTTTCAGTTATCTTCATTTTTGCAGTTATAGGATAGTTACCATAAGATGCAGCATAAAAATCAATGTCTGCACCACTTTCTAAATAATTTTCTTCATTTTCTTGGTCAAATGTTCCACTCTGATAAATTTGAAGCAAATTACTATAATTTTCACTATATCCATCTTCTGTCCAATTTGAGAGGTCATCTTGTGCCATAAAATGATAATTAGGATATATAGGTGCTTTAGGTAATTTATACCCATTTAAAGCTACATAAGTTTCAGCAATAGGTGATTTTATAGCATAAGGTGGATTTAAATTGAATATTAAATCAAAAAACCAACCAAAATTTCCTATAAAAGGATTATAGTTATAATATCCATCTGCCCAATGGTATTCTGCAACAATATCTATAGATGAATGTGGATTCTTATCCACTAATAAACTTGTATTTTCATCTTCAAATTCCTCTAGATGCTCATTATTATTATACCAGTATGTAGGATTCCAATTCTTTAATCTGATACTAGGTGGAGCATATATACTTCGTACTTGTAGTCCATTTAAAGTAAATAAAACACTTTGATTTAGTTTTATTCTTGCAGTTACTCCATCATTAATCTCAACCCATTGACTTTCTACTGGGTAAATTTCACCAAAAGCAGTTACAAATGAACCTTCTATTCCTTTTTCCATTGTTGAGGGAACATTAGCATAGGATTGGTCAAATACATTTACAGGACTTATATTAACATCTAAAGTTTGATCTGAAAGTTCAGGAAATATTGTTATTAATTCAGTATCCATCATTAAATGATTTTCAACAATAACAGTAGGACTATTATCTATACCACCATATACCATCGGAATAGGTTTATTCTTATATTTATCAAGTATTAAATCATGGTCACCTGTAACAGTTTGTGGTAAATCTCTATGTGCTTTACTCTCTGTTAAATCTTCTAACTCTACTGAAACTTTTTCAGTATCATGTGATACTCTTCTTATTTGCCCTTGATATATTAAAGGACAATCTGTATCTTGATTAGCATTTATAGTAGTGGAACTTGGTGATTTCCAGTAAACACTAACACTTTGATTTATCATGGAAGTTGTTTCTAATAAATCAGAAAATATTTTACCACCATATTCATAATTAGATATAGATAAAGTAACAGATGATATTTTAAATCTTCTATTCTCTATATCAACAGACTGTTTAATTGAGGGAATATTTAATAAGATTGGTTGATAATAATTACCATCTACAGTAATATTATTTGTAGATATATATACATTTGAATCATTAAATACAACTAATGGGATTAAACTGGTATTTTTACCTTGTATGTCATTTAAAAAATTGGCAGGTAAGTTCATTAAGAAACTCCGAAGTCTGTACCCCTACGAGCAGCCTGTCTAATTGCTTCAGCTAAATCACCTTCAACAAAATCTTGGGTCATTACATTACCTGAAACGTTTACTGTTATTGCACTACCTGAAGTATTACCATAATTAGGATCTCCACCAAGTGGGGTGATTTGAACGTGTTCCCTCCCACTTGGGTTATCACCTACCAACATCATTTGTGGTCCACTTGTAACAAAATCAGCACCAGTAGCAGCAGATTTAATATCACCCAATGCTCTTGATATTTCAACAACATTAGCTAGACCTGCTGCAATTATAGCAGCACCAGTTGCAAACCCCAGAACACCACCTTGTGCAAATGCTTTAGTAGCACCTGCATAAGTATCTGCTATAGCTGCTGCTTGTGCTAATCTGCCTGACACAAGAGCAGAGCCTTTAGATGCTGTGTTTAATTGACCCATAGCACCCATTAATTGTCCAATACCCTTTACTTCAGCATCATAAAAATTTAATTTGGCTTTATTATTATCACCACCTGTTTTTACAATTTTTTTACCTGACTCTATTTCTGTTTCTGTACCATCTTCTCTATCATCTTTTAATTTTTGTGAATCTGCTAATATTTTAGCAAAAACTTCAGCCAAAACTATACCCATTTCTGAAGAAATTTCACCCATTCTTTCAGTTTGACTCCCTGCTTCAATTATACTCTCACCTAATGCTTTATACCCTTTGGATGCTATAGCAGCAGGTTCTATTAGAAATCCAAACATCCCCATAGATTCTTTTAATTGCTCGATTGCTTGAGGTATTATAGTTGCCCATGTGTTAGCTAATGCTAAAGCAAATCCTCTTGCTGCTAATTCTCCACCTAGAGCAAATAGTTTACCTGTAGCTTCCATCATTATTTGACCATTATTAAGAAATGATTTAGCAACATTATCCCAACCTATATCACCAAATTTTGATAATACTTTATTTATTTCATCTAATTTTGGTCTTAATACAGCTATCAATTCATCACCTAAAGCACCTTTTAATCTATCTGTACTATCTTGCATATTAGATACAGCACCACTCCAAGTATCTGCCATTTTTGTTGTCATACCTGCTATGCCTGAATCAGGATCAACAAGAACTTTAAACATATTTTCCCTAAATTCTTCTATTGGTAGTGTAGTAGCATCCATGACCCCTGCCATATCTGCTATCATTTGATTTACTCCTGCTTCTCTAAACATATCTGCTGCACCTGCACCTGCAACAAATGCTCTACCCATATTAGATGCAGCAACAGACATATCAACCTGCATAAATGCTGCTAAATCAGCAAGTGGTTTAATCATTTCTTCTGCATCTAAACCAAATGCTTTTAATGATGCTCCTGCATTTACCACATCTTCAAGCATAAATGGTGTAGTTGCAGCTACTTTATTAAAATTATCAAATGCCTGTGTTCCTCGTTGTACTGAACCATAGAGAACATTTAATCTTACTTTTAATGTTTCAAATCGAGCAGCAGTAGTTATAGATACTCTACCTATGTCAGCTAATTGTTTTGCTAAAAACCCTACACCTAATGCAATAGCTGCCCTCTTTGCAGCAGAAGCCAACCTATCAACATTACCTGTTAATCCCTTTATTTCACTTCCTGCTCTTTTAGCACCTTTTGCTTTTACATTAATTAAAAATTTAGGCATTATTTATCCTTTTTCTCTTTCTGACTATGTTCCATACATCGATTAAATTCTTCATCTATAATCATAAAGTCATCAATTATATTAACAGGAGTAGATTGTAATGATGGATGTGGAGGACAATTAAACTTTTTACAGAACTGATATTCTTTGATTCTATTTTGACATTTGGCATCAATCAACAAATCATGGTCTGCAAAAAAGAATGATTGTGTGTATAATGCTTCTCCCAAATTAAAACCCTTATCTTTAGCTATATCATATAGCTTTATAATTTCACAGTATATATCCTCAATATTACTAAATATTCTTTTCTTTCTATCAGATACACATAATGCTCCATAAGGGAAATTCATACCTGCATAAGCAGTTTTCTGTAATCCCTTATAACTTATCCAAACATTAATACGAAGAATCGCATCTTTTATTTTTTTTTAGATTCAACGTGTTTAGATATTGCAAAAAATGCTTCACTAACTTCATTGATAAAATCAGCTTGATTTTTACAACTATTCTTCCAACTCATCATATCCTGATCACTTTTACCAGTATAAAGCATCACAAAATTGGATATATCTGTAAATTGAGAGCCATTAGGTTGTGATATTTTAATAGCAAGGTCAGTAGATTTACAAAACTCTGTCCATCCAATATCTATAAGCTGTAATTCTCTTTTCTCTGATTTGCTACCCTTTTTTATTTTATACTCTATAGTTTGCATACATTAATCTCCTATTATATAGCAATACTAATAATATTACCTGATACACTTGCACCAAATGCTCTAAATGGAATAGTATGTGTTAAATGTGAGCCACTATTATCTAATGTTGCTGTATTAACCATAACATCAGGTAAATCTATAGCAAACCCATCAGCACCATCAATAGATAAATTTATACCTGCTGAATCACCCTTTAGTTGAGTAATTAAATCATAAGTATTATCATCTGATTTTACAGTTAAAGAGCCAGTTACTTCCCAACCACCTGTTTGTGCATAACCAAATGGTAAATAAGATGAATAATCTTGACTACCCATTCTTTCTAAAGGTCTTGATATTGTTATTTCCCAAGATGTTGGTTGTAATTCTTGCCCACCTAACTGCAAACAACCTGCTTGACTATTAGTATTTAATTCAAAAATACTTTTAGGTGTTCCTGTATCAGTTGAATCTGATGCAATAGTATCTGCTGCTTCATGTGGTGGATATGCCGTAAAAAATGTAGAATCTATTGTCATTTGACCTGCATTTGATGATACATCCTGACCTATAGTCATTGATTGTATTACTGCACCTTTAACTATTAAATCCTCTGCTGCTGCATCTGTACCACCATTTACAAAAATAGCAGTTGTATGATTTGCAGATGTAGCACCATGCTTCATTTGCATATCACCTGTTGTTCCATTACCAATACCAATAGCAGGTGTTAGTGCCATAGGTGTTGCTGCATCTCCAAATGCCCATAAGCAATTTGCCCTAATTGCAGTTGTTGTTCCTAAAAATGAAACATCAAATGTAAATGTACTTAAATCTTGTCTATGCCTACCTTGACCTTCTAACTGACCATATACACCTGACCTATCAGGAGCAAGTTCTAGTGCTGCACTATTATAAGGCAAAGTGTAAGATATTATTGGTAAAGTATGATAATCATCTCCTGATTCGTGTGCTGTTCCTAATGCTTGTGCATCTGTATCAAAAGCAAAAAGTGGTTTTATTTCAGCACTTGATATTACTTGAGTTTCTAATGCCATTATTTATTCTCCTTCTTTGTTTTTTTCTTTGGTTTAGGATTAACATCATCAAAACAACCCACCATTGATTTAGGTATTTCTTCCAAATTAATTGGGAATCCTGCTTTTAATAATCCATGTTTACTATGCCCTGAAATAGAACGAAAATCTTTTTTCTCACCTAATTTAAAATATTTATCATTTGCTTTATATTCTGCCATAATACTCCTTTAAGTATAAACGTTACTATGTGTAATAGATAAAGAATATTCTGCTATATTTAATGAAGGTGTTTCCTCATTTTCATCATCTTGAACATTATATTGTATCTCATCTATTCTTAATTCTGACCAATTATAACTATTATTAACTTGATTATCTAACAAATGCTTTCTCAATCTATCTATCTTACCTTTTACTGATTTATTAACTATTTCAATATTTGTATCTGCGTTATGATAATATCTAACTGTAACTAAATACTCCCTTTGCTCTAAAGAACCTGATTGTAATAATAATGATGAACTATCAAGATTGATCCTTACACATTCATTACCCTTCATTACAAATTCATTTGCTATATATACATTGGCAAACTCTTTTGATATTATGCTTCTTAATCCAAGTTCAATCTCGTCATAAGCTATTTCATCATAAGTTACTGCCATTAATTCTTCCTGTAATTAGATATTGTTTTATATCCTCTATTCAATTCAATATTATAAGTAGCAGTATTAGTTTCTGCTCTATTAGCTGATTTAACTTCAATCTCCCATATATCCCCACTACTCATTGAAGCACCTTGAAATCTTACACCAATGCCACCTAATCCACTCCAGTAATCAAGGCTGCCAGTAACAACATTATCAGTACTACTACTACCCAATAATTTGTCATTTCCATAATATTCTACTGTGCATTTAGCTGCTGCATAAGCACCTGTTGTTGTACAAGTAATACGAAGTAAATCATAATCTTGACCATAATATTCAGAAGCTGTCTCCACTAAATACATAGACCCACTTCTTGTGATTTCCCTCACAGAACCTTTGCAATCAGTATTGTCTGTTTCATAAGATAACTTATATTTACCATCATTTAATTTATCACAAATTCCAGTACCATCAGGATTTGTTACTAATGAATAGTAATAATCTGCTTCCTCACTCATTGGGTCTTTGCTTCTAATTAAATTAGATGCAGTTATGTAGCATACTGCCTTAATAACTATTGGATCATATTCAGGTGTAGTAGATACACCTGCTGTAGATTCTAATATTTGATTATTTTTAGGTAATGGTGATGTGAATTTAGCATCTAATAAATTATGAAATTCAAGTGAAGCATTTACTAATTGTTGGTCAATGAATGTAACAAAATCAACCCCTGTTTCAAATATTTGTTCATTGATAGTTGTTGATGTATATCCACTATTATAATATTCTAATTGATTTGTTGCTGAATTATAAAACCATTCTCCATTAGTATCAACTGCACCTGATGTTGATTGTGCTGCTGCTAGTTCTTCACCATTTACAAAAAATGTATCTACATATCCACAATCTCTAAATAAATGAAGACTACCTGATGTTAAAGTTGGAAATATTTGAACTTTTTGGTCAAAATCACCAAATCGGTTAAAGTAATTCTTTAAATCTGATTGACTAGCATATTTGAATGTTGTTGCCATTATTTCTTACCTTTTCTCATTAATTTATGGACTTCATCATTTAAAGTTATAATTTGGTCTTTAAGCACATCTAATTCAACTCTGTGAGCCTTTACTTCTATATCTAACTCATTATCATCTTCCATGTATGATACTAACCTATCTAATTTCCTTAATGCAGGTATTTCAAGCATTAATTTCCTAAATATTATAGGTAATATTTTCTTTACTATGCCACCTACTATCATTTCCTTTTCCTCTTTTTAGTAGGCTTCTTTTTCTTTTTCTTTTCATACATCCACTTTGGCATTATTTAAGTCCTATCACTTCTACTGTTGCATTTAATTTACTATTACAGCTTCTTGCTCCTACAGATGATAAACAGTTTGAAAAACTATCTGTAAAATTATTACCCCCACTATGAGCAGAGCCATAATTAGCATCTACTACGAATTGAGCATTAGGAGGACAACCTTGTAAATCTAAAGCACCTGTTTCATAATTTATAGTTCCTGAACAAGCACCTCTTATATTTCCATGACCATCATCGTAAAAGAAAGCACCTGTATTAGGTTTTGATATGCCTGATTTTCTATCTAATATTGTGTCTTGTGGTAATCTAGCTGCTACTGGATCTTCTAAATCACCTGCTGCAGGTATTCTTCCAACTGCTGATGCATCAAATAATGATAAAGAATCCCCTGTATCAGTAAGAGCTATTGCAGAAGTTGATAAATGTTGCCCTGAAGTAACCCTCACATCACCATTAACTATTGCTATATAAACTCGTTTTTCGTACAGATTTCCTGCTGTATAATATTGAGTATCTAAAGCAGCTTGTATCTTATTTATTAAGCCATTTGTTCCACCAAAGTTTCCATTAGAGCTATCTGTTGTAACTGTTAAATCTTGGAACATTGTACCACCATCTACTTGAATATCTATTTTATAGGCAGTTGATGCAACTAGACCTGTTTTTGTAGAAGGTGTTATTCCTGACAAACCCCATTCCTGATACCCTGCTTCATAGAATTTTCCACTAACACTAGAAGGAACTAAACCATCTGCTTCACCTTCCGTTCTCCCATATCCGAAAAAATTCATACATTTATATTTGCCTGAACTGTCACTTTGAGCTACTGAATATTTATCAAAATCTGCATAGGCATTAAAAAATGGAAACCTTAATGCAGCATCCTCACTATGTACTGCTAATGCTGAACCATGCGAACCTCTTATAACAGTTAGAGTATTACTTGAAATTGAAGTTACTTCCATCACTTCATTATCAATTCTAATTAAATCCCCTGCAAAAAAGAAACTAGCATCGTCTACATCCACACCTGTTTCACTTCCATCTATTGCTTCATCTAGTAATTGTGCATCACCTGCTGCAGGGTTATTTACTGCTACATACATATTAGCATCAGGTACTTGATTTGTTAATTGATAAGCATTACCACCTGAACTAGCATCTTGTATAAAATTTAATTGCCTAAAACTTGGCAGGTAAATATAATCCCCTGCTGCTAATAAATATAACTGATGAGAGTTATCAGCAGCATTAGAATCAGGAGTTGCATCTGCCCATTCCTCTGTTATTATTTGTATTTCAGCACCTACATTACTATCATTTTTAATTATTAAAGATTTACAATCTGATAAAGTAGAAGTTCCCTTTGTAGCACTTGCAGTAATTAAAGCTACAAATGTATCTGCACCACCTACATCTTGGCGAATATTAAAAATTTCATCATAATTACCTGATTTAGAAGCTGATAATGTATCCCCTCTACCTGTTGTTATTGTTGTTGTTGTTGTAAAATTTGGCATTTATTTCTCCTATCTTAAATTTAATTTAACGTAAGTGGTACACAAGTTGTAAGTTTACCGACAAGTCTGAATTTGTTCCATCTTGAGCAACCCAAGCTGTAATTACATCTCCTCCATCTACATTTGCAGATGATATTGTTAATTCTTGATAATACATTTGCTCATCTCCTGCACCAGTTATTGTCGCAGGACTTACACAATTCTCAACACCACTACTTAAATCACCACCTGTTGAGCCATTACTTTTATCAATACCATAACTCATAACACTAAACTTAACTACATCACCTGTATTAGCATCTGCTCCAAACCAAACATTACAAGCATCTATAGTAATATTAAATGGAACATACCAATAATACATTGTAGTAGTTGATGCTATTATTGTTGAACCATCTACTGTGAGTGTAGTTGCAGGAGTAGAGCCAGTTCCATTAGTTAGTACTGCAATAGATTTAGTGTTCCCAGTTGATTGTAAACCAGTCCATGTATCAGCAGTTGATGGAGCAGCAGTACCTGCAAATAAACTAAATTGTTTTATATTTGTATTTACAATATGTTGTCCTATACCTGCTTTCACTAAATCATTAGCAGCATCTACTGTTAATAAAGCATTAGCATCTTTATCATTAACTCTAAAAGTAGTTGTAGTATCATGGACTTGTGGCTGTACTGCTAATCGGTCATCTGATAAAGATATAGAAGATACAGTTCCTTCACCATCTGTAACTGTTTCTAAATTTGTATCTATACCATTAGTGTCATCATTTACTCTTAATAAACTTTTATAAGTTGAAGATAATGTCTTTCCAGTTAAACTCATTTAATATCCTTATCCATATACTGCAAAATCTGCTGTTTCAGCAGGTAATGCAGTTGCTTTCATAATAAAATCACAAAATCTGCCATCAGCAGTACCACCCCAAGATAAATACCCGCCATTAGCTGTTGCTCCAAGCCAATAATTATAAGTTGTACCTGATGTTAATCCAGTAACAGTCCAGTAATGTTGATGAACATAGTTGTCTGTTTCATCTGCCATTCCTGTTACTTGTTGATAACTATCTCCAAGACTATTATATGTTGCATTATCTGATAATCCAAAAGATACAGACCTACCTGATGTTCCGTCTAAATGTATTTGCACCATCACTTCAACTGCTCCACTTGGAGGAGCAATAAATCTTACTGTCATATCAGAATCAGGAACTACATAAGATGTTGTTAATGTGTAGCTATCATGTGAGCCAGATTCACCAATCATTTTATATCCTAATATCATCCCTGCATAAGTAGAACCACCTACAACATAATCTTGGTATGCTGATTTAACATCACCAGTAACTTCTAAATCCCCACTCACTCTAGCACCATTACCTTTAGAAGAAAGCTCAAGGGAGGATAATTCCTCCCCTGACTTTAGAGGTTTTAGGTGAGTGTCTAATTGACGATCTGTTGTGAGGGTTGTCATTTTTATTTCTTATTGTCTGATCTTAATCCTTTTACGAATCCTCTTATTATTCCACCCATTACATTATCAAATAGGTCAATAAACCAAGGTTCTATTGTAGAGTTCCAAAATTTCTTACTAAAACTCCATTTACTTAATCCTGCTGTCATAACTGTACCACAAGTTTCTGCAGCAGTTTCTACTACATTTGCTAATTGGTCATTTGGAACTTTTTTTAATACAAACAAGATAATACCTGCTGTACCACCTCCTACCAATAATCCTGAATTGTTTGTTGCTAATCCTATCAATGAATCAAACATTTATTTTTTCTCCTTGTTTAAAAGTTTTGTAATAATATCTTCTAATCCTTTGACATAACCTTTTAAATGCTTTAAATCTAATTGTGCCTTCTTGATTTGGTTTATTAATGCAATTATGATTCCTTCTAATCTCTTGAAATCAGCATCTAATTCCCTCATCAATGTTTCTTCTACAAATGCTGTTCTTTTTGTTATATACCAACCGAAAGCAAGAGTTATTACTATCGGAAAACCCAGTTCGGTTATTAATTGTGTTATATCCATTCATCATTTTAATTGAAAATGTGGGTAATCTCGGAATGTTGTATCTTTAGTATTAAAATCACCATCCCAGTCATTTCCCCAAATTAGCTCTATTCCCATACTTTTTGCTATACCTAGTACAAACCCTGCAAAGAGTGTAAATCTCTCCGTATCATCCCAATCTACGGGATATGGAGCTACATCTACAGCTAAACTAGGTTTCTTATTATGCCTACCTAGTGGAAATGCCTTTTTAGAATGTCCACTAGCTACTGCTTTCTTCTGATCTTCTTCTCCCCTATGCCCACATAATATTGAACAATCAATATGTTTAATAACTTCATTAAATACTTTTTGCAAGTCATCATGGCAAGTTTTTAATCTTGTTCTGCTTGTTTTTCCGAATCTAGGCATTATGGAGTATCTCCTGTGAAATCACTTGCAGCCATATTAGTCATAGTTCCATTATTAGAGTTATCTGACATATCATAAATAGTAGTTCCTGAATTATTTTCTAAACCATCACCCATTCTATACCAAGCCTGAAGATTGCCTGATGCAATACCTTCTTTATGATTGTAAGGTTCTCTACCATTATATATTGTTGCAACTTGAGATGATGACAATTCTACATCAAAAGCCACAAAATCAGACATAAATCCTGTAAAGTTATCAGTTGGACTTCCACCATCAAATTCTTGCCCTATAGAAAATCTATCTCCATCCCATGCAGGGTCTGAAGGAATACCTCCATCAGTTGCTACTGAAGTACCATCTGCGGCAAAAATGTATAGTAGTTGTTTACCATCTATATATATCCTAGAATCTTGGTTAGTTGCACCTGCAGGTCTAGTTAATACAAGATGATGCCATTTGCTATCATAGTAACTTGTGCCTAATGTATTGGTAGAGTTATCCATAGCTACTTGCTCTACATTCCTTGTGTCATCTATACATATGCCACCTAAAGGCTCACCATCCCCTACATCTGATGTTGCAGAATTTAAAGACAATCTAAAAGTATTTGCCCAATCTGCTGACTTGTTTGATGAAAATAAAATATCTAAAAAATGAGATGAAGTACTACTTGGAGTATTTGTAGCTTTAAACCAAACTACGAATGTAAAAGCATCATCTTCATCTAGCACACTACTAAAGCCATTTATTGCTATATATTGATCAGTACCATCAAATGATAATGAATGCTCATCTCTGAATACATCACCACCTAATATTATTCTTCTGCTAGGAAACATTAGTCTTTTACAATGCCAATGCGAAGTTTAAGGTCTGTTGTTGCAGCAGGAGTATAAGCACCACCACTTCTATTTATTGCATGAACCCAGATACTTTTTGTAGATGCTGCTGCTTTAACAACTAAACCAATATTAGTTTTAACGCCTATTTGTGCATCAACTAAATCTGACCAATTTGAAACTGTTACTGCACCAAGAAAACTTCTAAATGTAGCATCTAAATCAGCTACACTAGCTCCAATAGCAGAACCTTCATCATCTGTTATAGCTGTACTTACTTGTGAAAATAATAATTCAACAGTAGGTGCTTCATCATCTTCATCTAAAAGCATTATTGACTGGATAATTGCTGAACCTTGATCTATTGCTACTGCGTTTGGTATTTCTATTGATTGTGCAATTACATCATTATCTGCATGAGCTTCTGCATCTGTTGTCAAAGTAACATCAATTAGATCAACATCCATCTTGTTGAGTTTTTCTGCTGTTGTATATGCACTTAAATTAGTTTTAGCCACATTACACCTCCTCTACTTTACAACCTTTAGCTTCATATACCTTAACAGAATCCCCTAAATCTTCTCTGTATATAACACCACCATTAGGCTTGGTTATTTTAAATTTATTTGAGGACTTTACTTCCTTCTTTTTACTTGCTTTCTTTTTAGCATCTGCCATTAGATTTCTCCTTTTAAGATTCTATAATTTTACCATCTTTATCAAAATTTATTCCTGAAAAGATACCAATATTGTCAGCACCTATCCCTTTTTTATTCCTAACAACTCTATCACTAACCTCTTGCATATAATCCATGTATTTCATTGGTTTACCATTATAATATGCCTTTTGACCCTTATCACTATCTTCAACTAATTTTAGTTTGTTAGTTGGATCAAGTTCACATCCAAATTCTTTATTATTTAAATTTCCTATATCTTTTTTGTTATTCATAATAATTATATATGAGAGGGTTGTTACACCCTCCCATATACCATATATCAATTAAGATATTTCTGTGTGTATTTCCACACCATGTAAGTCCACTAATTCATCACTTGCCCAATAACCGTTGCAAACAATGTTAGTTGAAGCACCAAGTTCATTTCTTTCAGTTTTCAACTCAATAAAGTTTCCACCACCAAAATCAATGAATCCTGCACCTAGAGCAGTTTTAGCATAAATAGCACCCTTCTTCCTTCCAGTATCGCCATCTGCAACTTGAGGTGAAGTATAAAAATTTATACCTGCCACATTAGTAACAAATCCTGCACTATAAAACTGGTCTGCTACATTTATTGCTCCACCATGAGCAAAAGCACCAACACTTGAAGATACTGCTGTTGTTGATAACTCATTTGATAAACCAAATGAACCATACATTTGCTGTGGGTGTAATACTGCACTATAAGGTCTTGGAGCATCATTAGTTTCAAGTGAAGCAACTGCATCCATAATATCAATGAACCTTAAAGAATCATCTGTACCTTTAGTTGTTGCAAAAGCATCAAACCTTGCACAAATATTAGTATCAAATTCTGCTGCAACTGCATTACCAAGAACCTGTCCTGCATTTATCATAAGAGCATCATCATTACCATAAGCTGCTAAATCTGTTACTCTAGCGTTAATATGATTTCTCAATATCTCTATATTTTTTGCTGTTGTTGTAACACTTGTTGCTGCTACTTCTGTGTCCTCATCACCTGTTGCTTCATTCTCAACAGCAGTTGCTGCAAGTTTTGTATATACAGGAAATGTTACAGTATTTGAACCTCTTATAGCAGGTGCCATTGAGATTGTTCTCGGTGTTACTGCTGCCTTGTTAAATTGTACGATAGCTGCTGCGATAGTTTTTCCTAACCCACCTGCTGCTATACCTACATCTGTATTAGCCATGTTAGCTCCTAAATTTTACCCTCTATCAACTGCATTATGCCTTCAAGTAGAGTTTTTTATTTAATGTAATTTGTTGTTGAACTTGCTATTGCTTGTTCAGCACCCTTTGGGTCTTTTATAGCAAATTCTTGCCATGAACCATATCCACCAAATTCACCAGTAGGACTAACTCCTGCCCTAGATGAATTTGTTTTACCTGCTGATTGACTAGAAGTTTCTAAATCTACAAATTCTTCCAATTCAGTCAGTTTCATTGATGAAGCAAATTTTTGCCTATTTTCAGGCAGTTTACCAGTAAGAACCTCTCTGCGAGTAGCTTCATACTCTGTCCATTTATTAGCAGTTCCAGTTAATTTCTCTATTTCTGTATTCTTTTCAGCAACAAGAGTTTCATATTCTTCATTCTTTTTTAATTTTTCTTCTCTTGCTACCTTCCTGTCTGCATCAATAGATGATAATTGATCTTGGAGTTTCTTCATTTCATCTTTCATAGTATTTCTTTCAGATACTACTTCAGAGAACCTGCTATATGGAACATTATCATTTTTTTCATTAGCTTGTGTGCTAGGATTTGTTTCGCTGTTTGTTTCAGCTTGAGTTACTTTAGTTTCTTCTGACATTTTTACCTCTTTCTGTGAGTGATTAATTGGATTAATATATACATTTTAAATTTAAATTATTAACTTATTTATTTTTCAGGTTAAATATTAAAAGTCCTTCCTTTAATCTGCTTATTTAATTTAGCTTCAACATATTTATCTGCTTCTGTTAAAATCATTTCCAAAATATCAGTTGGTAATGGTTTTTTATTAGTTGATATTGATCTGTCCATCTTATCTAAATGCTTTACTTTTCCACCATGAGCAACAGTACCAAAAGAAAACCCAGTATCACTTACATCTCTTAATTGGAAATCTCTCATTAAATCTCCAGTTAATACTGGTGCATTAGAACCTTTAAATTTAGAATCCTGTCTTTTAATCCTACCTGTTTTCTTTCTAGTAGAATATTTACTTGAATATCTTTTATATGGCTTTCCAAATACATCCTTTGCACCTTTTCCACCTGATTTAGTTCCAAAGATATGATCCCTATATCTAGGTATAACTTTCGTTTTAAGTTTAAACCAAAATTCTCTATCAAGCATTAGTCTGTTCTTTCTGTAATCCCTGTGCTTCTACATCTTCCGTTTGTTCTTCCCAACTATGTCTGCAATTCCATATTGCATTATTAAGATCACCAAACTTACTGTTCAATATTTGTTTTTTAGTGGCAGGTGACATAGCAATTCTTTCTCTACATTCATCTCTTGTTTTCTCATCATTAGCACCTATATAAACAAATTTTGTATTATCAGGTAACTTATCTGCCATCATATTCTTATATGAGTTACTATATTGAGCAAACCCTGTTTCTACTTGGGTCTTTAAATGGTGTGTTTCAAATCCTGCTTTTCTCATATCAGCAATAACTTGACTAGGTGCTTTACCACCAGTAATACCACTAATAATGTTCTGCCTTATACTTGATGCAGTACCCTCAACAAACTTTTCAGAAACAAATGATTTAGCATTTGATAATGCAGCTTGTAATGCTGCTTCTGATAGTGTGGCTGTTGTAAATGTATTTTCTAACATAATTATTGCACCTGCATCAAATGTTGCAAAAACACCTGCTAATTTCAATTTCATTAATTCTTGTATATCAACATCTGCAAGGATTATAGCAGCTTCTTCAGCAGTTTTCCCTTTAGTAAGTTGCATTAATGCAGTAGCTACTTCTTCTTGTGCAAGAGAAACCTTTTCTGCTATTTGCTGTGATAGTTTATCTATTTGATTTGATATATCAGGCATTATACAGGTTTAGTTAAAGCTGCTAATAGTGGAGATGCTCCTTCTTCTACCTCTGGTACAACTTTTCTTTCTGCAAGATAATCTAAAGCATCTTGTCGTTCAGGATAGCCATCAGGATTCATTTGCATTAATATATCAGCTTCATCAATCAATCCTTTAGATAGTTCCCATTCCCACTTATCTCTCTGCTCTTGTGCTGATAATACATCAACTGATTCTCCAAAATCTACATTCTCTAGTTCACCTGCATCCATCATATCTTCATTTACTAGCATTATCTTTTCAATATCAAACAACTTCTTCTCTATATTTTTCCATCTTACTACATCAGACTTTCTTTCATCTTGTAGCTCTTGATTCCTTAACCTTAATGCAACACCACTTTCAGCAGTAGAGCCTTCAGTAAATGAATCAGATAAGTGATATGTTTTAGCTAATAGTTTATATGAATCCTGTATTGATTGTGATAATGCAGGGATTGAATTTGGAGGTGCAACTATATTAAGTGTTCCATCTACTCCTAGATAATGTATTTGGTCTTGCCCTACATTCAAACTATTCTTATCTATTTGAGATCCATTAACAGATAAATACCCGAATGATTGATAATGTACATTAGCATTTTTATTAGTTTCAGCTACATTAATAGCATAGTTAGTAGAGATTAAATCATTAACAGGTTCAGTATCTAAATAGGCATACTCTGGTTTCCCCTCTCTCCAACATTCAACGAATGGCAATATACCATAAGGATTAATGTGATCAGGGTTATCAGGGTTGTCCATTATTTTACCATTACTGTCATATACAAATGTGTTTTCCTCATCCCAATAGGCAAATAGTTCAGGAGTAGTATCTAATACTTCAGACCTTGCTGATAGTGGATAAGTAAAGCCAACTGGTTTTAATGGGTCATCTCCAAAGTGTGGCTCAAAGTCATGGATAATATCATATTCAATACTGCCTTCTCTCCATGTAGGTTTAAGCAATACACTATCTAATAGATTGGTCATTCTTTCTAATCTCTGCATCTTAAAGTCTTTGTCAGTAAAGAAATCTAATACTTCAGGTTTAGTGTAATCTCTTTGAGGTGCTACCATATACACCATTGATATTCTATCTATAATTCTTTTAGTTATATTGACATTACCAATAGGAATCTTTCTTTGCAGTGATGTAGAGAATACTTCTTTGGTATAAGATTCAGTCCTACCATTATAATAATTAAGAGCATCCTCCCTTCTTATTCTCCATTTATTCTTTGTTTTTTGTTGGAAATCCCATTGTGATTGCTTGACTAGTAGTTCGCTTAATTTTGGTATCATCTATCTATACTCCATAATTTAGGTTTAGCAACAGGGAACTCCCACTCTATGGAATATCCTAGAGCATCTGTTAGATGGGTAATATCTTTATTGCTCTTATCAATTTCCCTGCTATTAGGCTTGTTAGTTACTCTCTCTAGATCATTTATCAATGCTTTACAAGATGGGTCTATTATCATATTATCTTGTAGAGCCTTATTCATGGCATTAACCCTATTCACAACAATAGGATTAATATGTTTTACTCTCACCTCGAAACCTGCTTTTCTAATTATAGCAATATCAGAATACCTTGATGAACTATGCCTAGCAGCACCAGTAGCATCAGGATAACAGTAGTAATTCTTATTTGGATATTTGTGCTTTATAGTATGGCACATTCTTTCTGTTAGGAGTTCCCCTTCTCCGCTATGATGTAAGGCAACGTCTGCGAACACCCTGACTTGAGGTTTGTCGTTGTACTTCTGCCATAATACTGAACACTCTGGGGATACATTGAAGTCAATCCCCATATATATAGGGAGTTTTGGGTTGTATTTGTATTCTTGCACGACCTTTTCTCTATTGAAAGCATGATATGTTGCTCCTTGTTGTAAGTTTACAAATTGTCCATCACGATATGCTTTTAGTAAGTTATCATCATAATTGGATTCTAATAGCTTAATATACTTCTTTGGAAGATATGTGTTATCAGTTGTTTTACCATGTACTAGGAATCTATCTTCATTAGCATCCTCTACAAATATCTTATGAGAGTAATGGAAGCCTTCAGGAGATGTTACTATGAATATCTCTGTATCTTCTGCACCCCTCATTCTACCAATAGCTTTCTTAAATGCTATATCACAGTTCTTCCAACTCTCTACATCAAACTCATCAAAGCCTACAAATGTATATTCAGCACCAATGATTCTTTGTGGTTTCTGTAACTGGTATATCTTTATATTCCCTGCTGCTGTGCTAAATCTATGCTTTGCCTGATTATATTTATATGGTAATCCTATCTTATCTAGCATCTCAATAAATGGCATAACAAATAACTCATCTGCTAAATCATAGGTAGGATATATAATAAGACCTGCTGAACGTCCTGTATTATTGGTCTTTTGGAATAGGCATTTTAAAGTGTTCTTTAGAAATACAAATGTCTTACCACTACCAAAGCCACCTACTAACCCTTTAATGGGTTTGTCAGATGTTAAGAACTTATACTGGTGTGGAAAATAATCTTCTTCTTTAAATCTTAATCTAGGCATCTATAAACTCAATCCCATCTATTGGATTCTCCCAACTGTGTTCCGTTTTCTCTGATTGCCCTAATACTTGTTTACCTAACCATATCAACATTGTATGTGATCCCTTTTCTGCTGCTCTCCATTGTAGCTGTCTTAATCTAATTTTTCCCTTCTCCCTACCTTTTGTCAGAAATCTTGAATAACTCTTACATAAAAGACTTTCACTACAATCAAAAAAAGATGCAATTTCTACATTAGTACAACCGAATCCTGCCAGTTGTTCTACCTTATCTGTATCTAAATTATATTTCTTTGGTCTTGCCATTTAATAATTCTGCTTTCTTTCCTGTAAATTGTTCCCATCTATTTATAATTACATCACAATACTGTGGGTCTAATTCCATTCCATAGCATTTTCTATTAGTTTTCTCACAAGCAATTAGTGTGCTTCCTGAACCAAGAAATGGGTCAATACAATTATAATCCTTTCCCCATTTTTCAAAGAACCAAATAGCTAAATCTATTGGTTTTTGTGTGGGATGGCATCTCCTCTCATGTTTTTCTTTTGCAGTTATACCCTTCCATAATTTTCTATATGTAACTCTCTTATGTTTTTCTCTTGACCAACATAATTCAAATGATGCACCCATCATATCATCAGTTAATTCAGTTCCTTTATCCCATACTATCCAAGAGCCATTTTTGGGTAAAGTCTGACAATAATAATCTGCCCCCCATAAAAATATTTCCTTTGATTTTGAAAAATTACTTAAAATAAAAGAACAATCAAAATCTTTATCATCTCCTATAACAGGTTTATATGTATTTCCCTTGCATACATCTGATTTAATATAATTAGTATCTAAATTCATTCCATATGGTGGGTCAGTAAATACCATATCTGCTTTCTTACCATCTAATAATAATTCTATATTTTCTTTCTTTGTGCTATCACCACATAATAATCTGTGTTCACCTAGTTGCCATATATCACCTAATTTACATACTGGTTCTACATCTTCAGGAATCTCATCATCATCTATTAAGCCTTCTTTTTCTTCCTCTGCTGAAAACCCTACTAATTCATCTTCAGTAAATCCCCAATCAATTAACTCATCCATATCAAACATATCTGCTAATATATCATAATCAAATGAGCCTGTGTTCTTATTTAATCTAACATTTAATTCTCTCTCTTTATCATAAGGTAAATCAACCTCTACACAAGGAACTTTATCAAACTTTAAATCTTTAGCAACTCTTATTCTCTGATGACCACCAACAATTATGTTTTTTCTATCCTTGTGTTTATTGATTATAATTGGATCAACTAAACCAAACCTAGAGATAGAATCTTTGATGCTTTTATAATCATCTTTTGATAATTGTCTTGGATTATATTCTGCAAAGATTAAGCTATTTATGTCTTTTTGAACTATCTTCTGTATCATTTATGCCCTTAATGATTAGGATTTATTATACAAAACTAACTACCACAAAATAAACTTATAAATTTTTCAGGTAGCTAACAATGTCTGGTGATGATTCTTTCTACCAAAGATGTAGTGATGATAAAATCTCTTGCAACTATACCTAGTTTCTTTTCATAGGTTAAATTACTATATTTCAAACCTTCCCAAAATGCCCTGATGATTGTGTTTCTAATCTCTGTTTTATTGATTAGCCTATCCACATCATAAAAATCTTGTTCTCTTATTTTAGTTTTGCAAAGCAAATAATTTTACCTCTGTTCTTGGTTGTTCTTCTGCATATACCTTTTGTGCTTTTAGGCTGCATATCATTGAATCATCTTTTATGAATTTGTTTTTACCCTGTATTGCATCACATACAAGTTTAACTAGATTATCTATATCTGGTTTGTTTTGATGATAGTGTTGTGGTGAGTTTGGTTTTAATAAATGTTTATACTTACCAGTCCTATAATGGGATTTAGGTCTAGGCATGAAGAATGAAATATCTATAAATATATTACCTGATAATGGTTCTTTAGGTCTGTTTTTTAATGCCTGTAAATAGAATTGTTTTTTGTCTTTTTTAGAAGGGTCGTAAGTTCCAAACCTGTGGTGTCGGTGTCTTTTTTGTGCTTGTGGATTACCAAATATAGTAAACTCTACCAATTTCTAATTTTCCATATAAAATTACTTATCCAATCAATAAAATATAAGAAACAGTATAAGAAAAGTAAACTAAAAGCGATCAAACTTCCAAATATTAATATTCTACACAAGTTAAGCATATTAATCTCCTATTGCATAATTAAGAAAGTGCCTTAATTTTTTTAATATTCTAATATCTAAATCATGCATTGCTAGTACATCTCCAAAGGCAGTTGATATGTTAAGTGTAAATGATTTTGATAATTTTTTATTATCTTTATCAGAATATACTTCAAGGTCAAAAAAACCACAAATCTCATTTCTTAATACTTCTCCATTTTCTTTAACTAACTCATAACCTAAACTATGGTGAAACTTTAATATATTATAATCACTATATTCTATCCTTCTACCATTATATTCAATAGTTCCATCATTACATTCCCTAATAGCACTGCTTTTTTCATAATTATTAACTCCAGTCTTATCTACTACTTTATATTTCGGCATATTAATTCCCTTTCATTCCTTTTGTTAATCCAGTTAATGTTTGTTTCATAAACTTACCAAATTCTTCTGGATCAGCTTCCTCTGTATATTTATTCTCTTTTTCTAGTTGTTCAATACTAGACTTTTTTAATTTCTGTTCCTCTAGGTAATTAGCATAAGTACCATTATAATCTCGCTGAACCCATGTAACTAATCTTCTATCTATATCAAATGTTTTCTGCATCTCATATAGCATCTTATTTCCACCTATCTTTTTCTCACTCCAATAATTATGAAATTCCTGTAACACCTCTTTTCCATATTTTTTAAAATTAATTTCAGTAAATATATATTTATATAATTTATTTACATTATTTACATTATTATCCTTATTAACATTATTGTTTGTTTTTGTTTGCACGTTGGTAGCACGTTGTTTGCGTTTTGTTTGCGATTTGTTTACGTTTTGGTTTTCCTGTAACTTGCAATAATTATTAATAGTTATCCATGTTGCTTTAGATGTGGTTTCCAGTTCAATCATGTTATCGTTTTTTAAAAGTTTTAGAAAAGTTCTTAATTTGGTAGAACCCCATTTAAACTGCAAACATAACTTCTTTTGGGATGTTATCATTTGCCCTTTTTTAACTATTACAATTTCAGAACCTAATGCGAATTTATTATCCTTGTGGTTTGCTTTCAGCAGCAACCAAATCCATGCTTCAAAGTTGCTATATACCCTGCTCCTGTTGAGTATTGGGTTTTCCAGTATCTTCCTATGTAAACTAATCCATCCTTCCATTTTTAATCCCCTATTTTAATGTAGAGCCACATTTCAGAACTGCCCTGAACCCTCAATACTGGTAGTATTGCATATCTCTCTTGATACTTATGTGGCATGGTTTCTCTTTGGATAAGGTTTTTTATTACTATCTAATAAACTCCTCATCTCTCTAAACTTTTTACACTTTCTCCCAATCAATGTGGCATATTTACCCCTTGTAGGACCATCTACTAATTTATATCCATCTGACATCATTATATCTATTTGCTTTTTCCTTTGTTCTTTTGTTGCTTTAAGTTTTTTATTATTTCTTCTAGAAAACCCTGAAACTGCCCTGACAGAAGGTGTATTAATATCATATCTTTTGCCATTCAAATCAACCCATTCTTTTGTTTTTTTGTGTCCCAAATAACACCAACTACATGATTGATATATTGTACCTATCTCACCTGCTGCCCAATCAGAAAAAGCAACAACATATACAGGGTTTTTATTTTTAAATAATAATTTTAATGAATTTTGAATTAAAAAAGAAGCTGCCCAAGTAGGTGCGAAATGAACACAAGCACCCCTACCTAAACAAACAGCCTTATAATTCCATAAGGTAAACCTACCACCAAACTTCACATCAACAAAACAGACCACACCTGATAATGTACTTCCAAAATACAACCCACAGAATTTTGAATAATTTACTGGAAGTGTTCCCAACCACTCATATTGAAGGATTATTGGTAATGCTTTATCTCTTGTTATTTCCTTAACACTTGCATTATCTACAGATAAATCTAAATCTTCCCACCATCTGCCAAATAAATTGAAAGATTGCTCAATTTCAATTTTATCTCTCATTATTTTTTGATGGCAAACGAATTCCATTTTTAATCTCCTATCTATTAACTTTATAAAATGCTTTTGCAAACCCCTGTGGTGTTATTGACCTTCTTTCTAATCTTGTATATTGTCCATAATATTCAGGATGTATATCTTTTGTTTTCATTTGGTCAAATTTAGGCATAGTACACTCTATAGGTTTCTTTTTAGGAAAATTAAACCAACCCCACAAACAAGTTGCCTTTTTATAATTATTTCCAAAATCATAAGGGTTAAATTCATAGCAGGGTTTTCCAATAAATCTTCTCAATAATCCTTTTGGGTTTTCCAATGCCCAAAATTTAAGTGATGTTGTTTTTGCATAAGGTGTTACAGGTTTATATTGACACTCTGCAATAATATTAAGACAGGTTCTCACAATCTCATACCCCCCCCTTAAATCTCTTGGCTTTCCTGTTGTTTTAGCAAAACTAAACTGGTCGCAAGGAGGTGCAGCTAAAATACCATATACGTTATCTGGTGGAATATAATCCCTAACATCATTTTCAGGTAATGTTATCAATCTGACATCATAACCTGCATCTTTGTATGGTTTACTCCAAGAACCAGTACCACCACATAAATCTAATATAATTTTCTTTTCCATTTTTAACCCCTATTTTAATCTAGTAATAATCTTATATCCCTTAATTCACACATTGGTATTTCATACATATCTTCTTTTACAATAAAAGTAGTTCCATTATTTCTTTCTCTAACATCACCTTTTTTAATTAAATCGGATATTAAAGGTAACTCATTTTTATATATCCATCCACAAAATTCTATCTGTTTAGCTGTCTTGTTTATTGATGTGAATATTATTCTATCACATTTATAATCTTCCTGACATTTAGCAAAATTATTAACAAAATCTATTTTAGTATATACTGTTCTAGCCATTGTTTTTACATCATAGGTATCTTTATTGTGTACTATATCAACTCCACCATCAAATTCATTTTTTTTAATCTTTAAATCCTGATATTCACCCTTTAAAAGATAATGTGTTTCCATCTCCCCTACAAGTCCAATTAGTTGATCCTGTTTACTGCCATCAAAGATACCCCTATTGGCCATATTATGTGTTTTTAAGTATTTAACACAATCTTGTACCATGTTAGGGTTTATATCTTTTATAATTGGTTCGTATTCTTCCATAGGGATTGAGGGAGTTGCGATTAAGGCAGGAATTAATAGGTTTGCCTTTGTGGACTTCACAGTACCCACCAACTCCCTCAAAAACTATTTCCTAAAGAGGAATGTTGGGTTGTGGATGTGCAGCTTTCACATCACCATTATAATAAGACAGCGATAACTCATTCACCTTATTCTTTAATGCTTGGTCAGCATATATAGTGTCTTTGTATTCACCTTCTTTATCTTTTTGGCTAGGAAAACTAACAAACAATCCATTTAACCCATTAACTAATTTAAACCCTTTTAAGATAAAACCTTCTTCTGTTTTTAAATCAAAAAATGCTACAGTTTTACCCCATTCACCTTTAGTCATTCTTTCAATTTCCATTACTTCACCTCACTTTCTCTTTTATTCCAGTCATCAACCTGTTGTTGCATACTTTCAAGACCTTTAGTTACCTCGTCTTTTGTAATAAGGGTGATCCACCAATCTTTGACAGGCTGAATCCCACCTTTATATGCTCCTGAATGTAACAACTTATCAAACTTGTCTATCTCTTGTTGGTTTGGATAGTAAGCATTTTTAACACCAAACATTTCATCAGCAGATGCTATACTATGTTCAATACCAATTCCAAGCATAGCCATTGCGCGGCCAATAGAACTCGTATTGCATATTTCCGCCCAAGAAGTTTTATTGATACCTGAAGTACCAATATATTCTTGTGCTATACCTTCTGCAAACCATTGTGGTTTATCTTTTTTATTAGGATATATTCTGGCAATCATAACCACCTGCTTATTATCCATGTGGTGTATTATAGTTTCAATAGAACCTTCAGGAAACATTCTCCTGAAATGCTTTATTCTTTCTACTACCATTACATAGGGTTTACCTTTTATATCTATAGTAGGCAAACTATCCATCAATCTTAACTCACTCATGTTATTTCTCCTTCCGTTTTAGTAATCGGTTTACTATTTCATTTAATGCAACTAAACATAGAATAGGGAATACATCATTCCCCATCCATGAATGTATAAATGCAAAGAAAATGAAAATTGCTTGTATAAATCCATACATAGGGTCACTCCCTTCATCTTTGGTTATTATATCACCATTATACTCTGAAAACATTACATCTTTAATTGGAACATCTTGCCTTAAAGAATCAAAGAAAGATTGTCTTTCAGCAGAATTGTCAAATGTAAATGTTTCCATTTTTCTATTATTTTTACCATCATCTAATACAAACGAGATTATATATTTATTCATTATTCTACCACCTTTACATACATTGGATTGTTTATAGTACCCATTTCAAAGTAATCTGCTTGTAACGGACTATGACTACAAGCATAGAATGTTAAGCACATTATGATCCCCATTAAAAAACCTATTGTATATTCTTTTGATTTATTTTTCATGTTATGACCTCGCAATCTTATCTAGTTCATAATAATCCAAAAGATATTCTTCAAGCCATTTAAGATAATATTTATCTCTGTACTTATGAGGGTTTACCCAAAGGTCATTAATGAATTTACCCATTTCATCTAACATATCATCTACACATAATTCAGATGTAAAATAAAATGGAACTACTTTTTCAACAACCCAATCTGCATACTGTTTGAAATCGTCATCACTAATATCACCATCTCGCATCTCTTTCCATTTATCAGTACAATATAGATTATCTTTGGTTATTTTATCATTCATGATTTAACTCCTTTTTTTAATCAGTTTAGGGGGAGTTTTTACACTCCCCCAGTTAGTTATTATTGATTGTTTATTCTTGATGTCCAATCAATCTCATTTTTAAACATTTTAGTTAAAACTTTTTTATCTCCTTCGCTTAATTCACATTCTAATATTCTTTTTCTCAACCCTTTCGCAACAATATCAAAAAGTATTAATTCGCTCTTAATGTCTTCATCAAATTTTGTTTGTGTAATTTCTTGTTTCATGTTTAATTCCTTTTTAATCGTTTATTTTAATCAAAGGAATATAAAAAGAAATATATATAAGTAGGTAGTTTTTTTATTTTATATATTTTTTAAACAGGTGTTTGGCTAGATAAAGTACTACAATTACAATGACAACTGAAAAAACATCTACCATGTGATTGCCACTATCACTTTCAAGTGATCCTATTGGTGTTTCAACTTTAAATCTTTTAGGGGTTACATTTCCTATTAATGGTTTCATATTATTTTGCTATTGTAGAAAATGCCAGTAATATGCCAAATAAAGCCACAAAAACATAAAACCCACCTTTTATATAGGAAATAGTAGATTGTAAGCCATTGATACGATTTTGGTCGTTGTAGATACATTCCTCTATCTTTTTCATGTCTTTTCTGATGTAAGACTGATCCCTTTGGATTGCTTTGAGTGTTACTTGGATAAATGTGTTGAAATCGTTCTCCATTACCAACATTCTCTTATTTTAAGTGAGATTGAATATAAACTGGGGGACGTTTGGGTTACTTTTAGAGAATCTTGGTCGAAACGACATATCGCAAAATTTGAAGGGTTATTATCTGGACTATCTCCGCCTCCTTGTGGGTTAAATATAAATGGGAGATGCCCACCAAGAGTTTTCGACCAGACCTGTGAAAAAAAGTCAGTTCCAGTTAAAACATTAGAATTAAATGTATCGGAACTATCATCACTTGTATATTCACTTGAATCATATAAACTAGCACTCTCAATATCAAAATAATCAGTTCCTAGTGCATTAATAGGCAGAACTTGTTTGTCACTTAAATAACTAAATGTCAGATGCCAAATGCGTCTTGAGGGTCTGCCTATAGTAGATGGGGTAACCCCCTCATATCCAGTAACATCTTCCCCTGTAAATAATGGTTTAGCTAATTCCCATGCACCTAATTCATAAGTCCCTGTTGTTGCTTCTACTGTTCCCCATTTCGGATTACCACTATATCTCATATTAGAGAGTGTAGCACCACCCTTTGTTTGTTGTGTGGTAACACCATCCATCTCATAAGTCTGGGTTAAGGATAAATCTGGACTATGAAATGCATCCCAGTAACTCCCAAATGCTAGACTACCAATATAAGGAGGTATATCCCAAGAATCATCGCCTAATGAACCTCCTGATTCTGAATGTTCTCTATGCTCAAGTTTGAATATAATTCTTTCTCCATTAGTAACCTCTGCTCCATCTGTACCTGTAGTTATAGTAAATCCATCATATATAGGAGGATTTTTAACTGCATCAGGAAAATTTATTAATGGGTCTGTAGCTAACTGGAAATCTGTACTTTCTGCCATACAATAGTAAGATGCTTGAGCTGATGCAAAATTATGACCTAAAACAGCAGAGAATATATTACCACTATTGGATATAAAATTTATAAATTTATTGTTGTCCTTGAGAACAATATCAATTGTACTTCCTGAAGTTACATTTGAATTATCAATAGTTGTAATATTTGAGGGATTCAATCCTATTAATGAAGAAGGTTTATCAAAAGTGTAATCACCCTCTATACCTTTAAATAATCCTCTTGCTTGGAAATAACCTAATAAGTCTACATAGATTCTTGGTGAACTTACATTCATCATCCTTAATAACCTCCTGTGCTTGAACCACCTGTTCTAGGAGTTACAGTTCTAGTTACACTAGTCCTTCTCCTAGTTGTAGTTCTTTTAATTTTTTCTAATTTAAAAATCTTACCTTTAGCATCTTTTCTAAAGATATTCTTTGAATCTTTTGTGTGTTTACTCCCTGTCATTGATTGACCGTCACCGTGCGTATGATATTCCCCACTATAAGGCATACCATCTTCAAAGAACCATTCACCTTGCTCTGTAAGTAATCCTACTTGATGTATAGATGTTCTTTCAGGGATCAATCCTGTAACATAAGTACCAGTATAATCTTCAGGGTATTGAGTAAAATCCTCAAATTTAGTATTTAGGTTTCCCCAAAACCCTAATCCCTCTACTTTGGGTGTAATACGACTTTGATTAAGTTCTCTATCTGCTACTGTGCAAGATAATATCCTTAATTCACCTGTATATGTAAATAATGTTTCAGGCTGTGTATCACCCATATTAACACCAATAA
>VTLG01004254.1_pt1 | contig 28985 bp, 38 predicted proteins | sample 4694571 | NCBI WGS metagenome assembly VTLG01 (sample SAMN12604809, study PRJNA352737) | marine metagenome | biome: ENVO:00000447; feature: ENVO:00000209|ENVO:00000569|ENVO:01000036; material: ENVO:00002151; isolation source: viral sequences binned using virsorter ...
CTTGTTCTTCTTCCTCTATCTCTATTTCAATTTCCTCTTCTGTCTCTTCCTCAGTTTCTTCTGTTGTTGTTTCTTCCTCAACTGGATAGTCAGGATTTATTTCAGTATCAATCCAAATTTTAATTCTCTTAGGACTATCTTCTGTAACTACAAATTCTTCTGAAACTCCATACTTATAATAAATGTTTGGTTGTTCTTCAGTCCAATTCATATAAGCAATCCATAATGGAGTATCAAGTGGTACAAGAACCTCTGCAACCATATCATTGTCTAACCACAATATCTCGACATCTGGTTCTACTGCAATAAAATGGTATACTGGAAATGGGTTTTGTTGAAAATTTATTGCTCTTGTTGCTCTATTATTAGACTTGAGTACATTATGTGAAATTTTTATTGCTGCGGTTTTTCTTGTCAACTCTGATTCAAGGTCAGAACATGAATTGAGTAATAGAAATAGAGATAAAAGAAAAAGTTTAATCATCAGCAAGGATTAACTCCTGCTCATGCTGAATATAATAATTATATGTTAACGACTTTTTGTCCTTCGCTTTCAGACACCCATCTATCTTTGAAGTCATCTGCTGTAACTTTTGTCTTTTTATTTTCTTCTTCTCTTCTTGAATAGACATCTTTCTTGTCGAGAGGTTTTTCGGAAATGGTTGTTGTTTTTCCTGTGGCAGTATTGGTTTTTGTTTCTTTAACTGTGGATCTTTCAATCTGTTCCTCTGAAGATACTAATTTTTTATCACTATATCCATCTTTGTACCAACCAGTACCTTTGAGATGGAAACTTCCCAAACTCATAATTTTTTTAGCTGGTTGTCCACAAAGGGAACATTCTATTGTTTTAGTTGTTGATGTGATTTTGTCAAACTCTTCGGTTATTTCTTCACATACATCGCATTTATATTCATATATTGGCATTATGTTCACTCCACCATTTTCCTATTCGGCCACCATGAAAGTAAACATCTTCGTGGCCTTTATTAAAAAGTTTAGAAACTGCTGCTAAAGCACTTTGTTTTTCATTAGTTTTATAATAAGGTTTTCTACCAATCATAACATAATATTTCATAAAGATAATCCTGTTATTCCAGAAAGATAATTGGTTTCCATTTCTTTTTTAGGTTCAAGAATTACCATAACGTGTTTGTTATCTAAAATAACTTTATCCAATTTTGAACAAATGCTCCAAGGTACAAATCCAATTCCAACTTGACCAGCAGCATTTGGTGGCATAGATTGAACAACTCTTGGTTCTTCAAGTATCAGAAACCCATCATCGCTCTCTTCTAATCTTGTTATTACTTCTTCACCATTGACTAGTTTTAATACTTTAACATCTTTTGACATTATAATTGCTCCTTCAACGTAGTTACATATTTTAATATTGAATGGTCTAAACCATCTATTTCAGTAAAAGAACCTCTATTTGCTTCACCACCCTCTTCCCAATTTAGCGTTTTCGGGTCTATCGAAATGCCGGAATGAAGAAAAGGATAAGGAGGCATAAAAGGCACAGGATCATTCCTAATAGCGACCCTGTAATGAATCGGTCTATTTCCAAAAAAGGTCGTAGTGACTTTGGGAGAACCGAAAGTATAAATTTGAACATGATATCCAGCATTGTGTAACCATAATCCGATTATTTGTGCAACAGCACCACCTAATGAATGTCCTGTGAGATATACTGTTCTTTCTAATCTATAATCTCTTTGTATATCTTCAAATATCCATGTAGCTGCATCTTTAAAACCTCTATGCAGATACATACCATTTAAACTTTTATCTTTAGATGGTCTTGCATCTATATCAGTCCAAATATTTTTTCCATTATCTGTTCCTCTAAAAATCAGAATAGTAATTCCTCTATCCTGTTTTACATGATACGAAAATTCATTATTTCTTATTTCATATAGTTTATTTTCTTCTGTAGCAGAATGATATGCTTCCTCACAATATTCTGCCATTTCAATTAATTCATCTAACTTTATTGGTAATGTAGTACGATCACCAGATTCACCTTGAAAATATATTAATGGATTTAACCATGAACAACTTCCAACATTAAAACTAAGTATCAGACTTATTATGATGAATTTCCAGTTCTTCTTTTTTCTTCCAAGCTGTTGCACCTAATATGGCTCCGAATGATATGTGAAACATTGCTCCGGCCCCTAAAGTAAGGGGTTGCCATCTAGTCACACCTTCTGCTGCACAATCATGTGACAAGCAGTATCCTTCCATTCTTATATTCCATATTAAAGGAGCTATAAAAAAATCCACTAGACAAATGAACAGATAAACTAATCCTGCCCAATCTCTCCAATGTCTGTTAATAACTTTATTTATTGACATTATACCTTTTTATCAGACATAGAAACTAATGTCAAAATACTTCTTCCTGCTTCTATTGCAGTGTCAACAATCCATTCTAAATTTTCTTCATCATAATTCCATTTTTCCCTGACATAAGCAACTAATTCATCATATTCTTTATCGTCAATATCTGTAATTTCTGGAATAACTTCTTCGATATTATCTACTGCTTCAAATAATTTTTTAACAGGGTCAATAAAATATTTAGCATCTGTCCAAGAAAATTTGTCATCTGCTTTTGATTTCCCAATCGCATCTACGAATGAAAAAATGAACTCCATTACTTCTTTAGTTTCTTTTATACCTTTAGCTTCTGCCATTTTATTCCTTTATAATTAAGCAAGATTAAATCTTTCAATATAATCATTAATACGTTGTTCAGTAGGTTCAAGACCTTTTCCAATAACTGCTTTTTTAGCAATTTCCCTAATGTCAGGTTTTTTCTCCAATTCTTTATCCACAAACCCTGCTTCCGCATCAGTTGCGAATCTTGGTAATTCTTCATTCTTAGACTTTTTCTTTTTAGGCATTTGTCTCCTTTGCTTTATTTATTTTATTTAAATATTTAGAACGTTTTTTTGTAGCTTGTTTTAACTTAAATTTTGATGCATTTTTAGTAAAAAGTTCTCCGTTCATATGTTCCGATTCATGTTGATAAATTATTGATGGTAATCCAATTAAACTTCCCGCTTCATGGTTTCCATCAAAAATTTGATATTGTATAGCGATAGATTCTGAACGAATAACAGGAAAAAATAAGCCAGGAAATGACAAACACCCTTCATTGACATATGTAGTTTCTTTACTCATTTCTAATATTCTTGGATTGTATGCTATAATTACCTTGTTTTCCATCATAAATCCAAAAACCTTTAGAGGTATTTTAATTTGATTTGCTGACAGACCAACCCCTTTATGATGTACCATATTTGAAAAAATCTGTTTAGCTAATTTTTCAGCATCAACTTGAGGACTATCAAAATCAAAATCTTCTGGAACTTCTTTCAAAAAAGGGTCATCTTCTTTCACTAACTCACATATTAAATCATTCACACTACCTCTATTTTACTAAATTGTTTTTCTTTTACAAACTTGATTGTTGAACGAAATTTGTCATAAAGAATTTCTCCTTTGTGTGATATGACAAACACATTTGTTTTTTCATCAAGAGAATTTAAAATCTTTAAAAAAGCTTCTGTACCATCGGCATCCAGAGATGAATCAAATACTTCATCCAAAATTAAAAGGTTTGTATTTACACTATTTTTGAGTTTAGCAACCATTCTCCAAGTGAACAACAATGCTAAATCTATTCTCATCTTTTCACCTTCTGAAAAAGAAGAATATGAAAATTCATCACGATACTGAGAACGTATTGTTTCGCTAAAATTTTCATCAATAGAAAAGTTGATTAAAAATTCAAGTTCATTTAAATATTTGTTGACATACTTGTTGATTATAGGAACATACTGGCGAATAATTTTTGTCTTAATTCCAGAATCCCTCAAAAGTTCATAAGCATATCCATAAAGTTGTTTAGTGTCACATTGTTCTTCATAATCTTTTTGTAACTCTATTAATTCTTTCTCTAGTAATTGTAACACATTTAGTTCTGAATTGTCAAGTTCTTTTTTATCTTTCAAATCATCAATGTCTTTTTTTGCTCTATCGATGTTATTATCTAATGATTCAATTTTTGATTTGGTTGCAGCCAACTGATTATTTTTCTCTGAAATTTGTTTTCCGATATTACGAAATTCTTCAATCTGTATTTTTAGTTGTTCTATTTCAGTTGATATTTTTTCTAATCCCTGTTCTTTTTCTTCAATCTTTTTAGAAATGTCAATAAGTTTTTCTTTTTTAAACTCATCATCAATGACTTGTTTACAAGTTGAGCAAGTAGAATTATTTTCGTAAAACTCTAATTCCTTTTCAGCATTATGTAATTTGAGTTCTATTTGACTTTGAACTTTTTCGTAATCTGAAGATTTTTTCTTTGCAGAATCTTCATTTACAAGTTTTTCACTCAACTCTTTTATCTCGTTATGAAATGTCGTAAAAGATTCTACAGCAAATTTTTTCTGATCTTCAAAAGTTGAAATATCTGTTTGTTTTTTTAGAACATCTGTTTCATTATCTTCTGTAAGTCTTTCAATATAATTTTTTTGCATCTTTGTCTTAGAAGCATTCAATTCTCTTTTATTTTCATTATCTGTTATAGAAGTTTTTAACTCAGAATTTTTCACCTTTAATAAAGAATTCATAGAAGAAAAAATTTGAATGTCAAGCAAATCTTCTACTATCGTTCTACGATCTGATTGTTTCAATTGCATAAATGGTTCAAATGTAGAACTACCCAAAACAACAATCTGAGTAAATGACTTGTAATTTAGTTTGAGAATTACTTTTTCCAAATACTCTTGATAATCACGATTGTTTGCTAGTTGGTCAATCATCTTACCATCTTGTAACACTTCAAATATATTTGGTTTGACGCCTCTACGAACAGTAAAATTTTTATTACCAATTGAGAATTCAATCGTAACCAGTAATCCTTTTTCGTTGATGGTATTTACTAATTGAGATTTATTGATATTACGAAAAGCTTTACCAAACAATACAAAAGTAAGAGCATCAAGAATTGTTGATTTTCCCGAACCATTTTCACCGATAATAAGAGTTGTTGGTGACCTATCGAAAAAAACAGTTGTAGGAACATCTCCTGTGCTTAAAAAATTACTCCAAGAGATTTCTTTAAAAATTATCATCTAACCTTCATTTAAAAGTTGTGGGGAATTCTCAGATTGACTGTCATCATCTTTGAGGTTTTTTAAAAGAGTGAGGTTCACCATTTGATTAAAGGTAACATCATGTTTTGCAGCTTTTTTTGCTATTTGTAAAAATTGTTCATCGTCTATAACAACATTGTAAGAATGTTTTGTAGATTCTCCAATTTTTACAGAATTATTATAATTCATTGTTCGTTTTTTTCTTGCTTCAACTTCTTTTATTCGTTCTTGTTTTTCTCGTTCACGGTCTTGTATGTCTTTATTATAATCTGCCATAATCTCCTTTTTAGTGATGTTTAGCTTCTCCGTTTAATCTTTTTTTTCTTGCTGTTTCAGTTTCAAAAATAGCATTAAATGAAATACTTCTTCTTTCTGGATCTCCCTCTGTACAGCGATATGGATACACACTATGTAATTGACTTGCGCTAAAAATAAAAATATCACCAACTTCTGGTCTAACTGTTAGTGAAGTAGCACCAAACTCAGGATCTTTTGGTGAGTTTGATATGAAAGTAATAGAACCATCATCTAAATTTCGATGTGATTTTTTAGATGGTGAAAATTTTGGAACTTTGAGATACAGTACACAAGAAAGTTGACATTCAGTATGTACATGAATAGGGTTATATTCGTTTGGTTGTTGTGAAACAATCCACATGGTTAACATTTGAACAAAAAGTTTTTCAGCTTGAACGAGATGAGTTTCATTGGGGTATTGTTGACATTTTGCAACTTTTATGTACTGTTCACAAAACTCATTAAAAAACCTCATAACTCCAGCAGCATGTAATATTTCATGTGGAACTCGTAATTCTGTATCTATTTGTCCAGCAAGATATTCCCCATGACTTATTGATTTTTCATCTTTAATTATATCGTTAGAAATTTTTGTCATTATTTCTAGTACTTCTGGTGGTAATTTTGATTGCATCACAGGAACAGACCAAGGTTGTAATAATGTCATTTGCATTTCAAATGATTTATTTTTCTTTAACTTTTTAGCATTTCTTTCTGCTTGTCTTCTTTCTCTTCTAGTGTTCATGTTTTCCCTCTAAATACTCTTTCTTTTGTTGTTCAAAAAGTGTTTTAGATTTAAATATAGCATTAAAAGAAACACTTCTTCTTTCTGGATCTCCTTCTTCACATTGGTATGGATTTACTGAATGTAACTGATTAGCACCAAAAATAAAAAAGTCACCAACAGAGGGTTGTACTGAAAGTACTGGTTGAGAAAATTCTGTATCTGGGCCGACATTAGAAGCAAAAATAATACTACCATCATCATCAACTCTGTGAGTTTTTAAAGATGGTTTAAACTTTGGAACTTTTAAATACATTACAGCAGAAATTAAACAGTTAGCATGCATATGTAAAGGATTGTATTCGCCTGGTTGTTGTGAAACAATCCAAGTTTCCAGAACTTGTGCTAACCAAGTTTCTTTTCTGATAGCTTCAGCATTTCGTGGATATTTTTGACATTGACAGATAACCGCAAATTGTTTAGATACTTCCTCAAAAAATTCAGACACCTCAATTTTTTCTAAATCCTCTTGGTTTATAGTCAATTCTCTTTCTATTTGACCAACAAGTTTTTTTCCATGACTTGGAGTTTGACTATCAGCAACTAACTTATCTGTTAGTCTAATCATTGGATTTAAAATATTTGGTGGTAACACCATGTGCATTACAGGAACAGACCAAGGTTGTAACAAATTTATATTTAATTCCTGCATCATTGGTACAGTACCTTTTTTTATTTCTGGTGAAACTCCACCTTTTTTCTCCAATCTTTTTGCTTTTCTTCTCGCTTGTCTGGTTGTACTCATATTATACTATCTCCATTGTCAATGCCTCTCCATAAAGGTCTTGCATCAATTTATTCAAATCATTTTTATTTTTTATTTGTAATCCATCTACACAATTTTTGATTACACTCATAGTATCCTCAACATCTTCGATTCCATCTATATCATCTCCTAAATCTTCAATATCAAAAAGATTATCTACTACTGAAATATTACTTGTACCAGCAGTAATCAATTTATCCATTAAAGTTTCAAACATATAATTATTGTTTTTATTTTCAATAATTATTTTAACATAAGTATCTTGGTATCTTGAAAAATCACCATAATCATTCTTTTCATCATTGTAATATATTTTGTGGAACATTGAGTATGGATTTTCTATAAACTCAACTTCCATCGTTTCTGTATCATAGATGTGAAACCCTCTCTTATCATTATAATCGCTCCATGTAATTTCGTAAGGGTTACCAAGATATGTAACATTTCCAGTAGTAGAACGATGGTGAAAGTGTCCAGAAAAAACTCTTTGAAAGGCTTTAAACATTGACATTGAGTGTCCTTCAATTGCAAAAGAACCTTTATGTTGTTCTATTCCCTCTATCTGTAGATGACCAAATGCTACTTTAGTTCGTGTCTTCTCAATAAGTTCTCTTGTTTCATCTTCATTGTCAGCACATATCCAAGGTACGAATAACACTTTATGGTCTTTTGTTAAAGGCACTTCGCAAGGGTCAGAATATACAGTAACGTGATCCATTCCCTTTGTCAACTCTTCCATTGAATTTACTTTAAGAGTGTTTTTATAATAGATATCGTGATTACCAACAATAACTTTGATATTAGCACCCATTTCTTTAAGAGGATAAAATAATATGTCTTTCATTGAATTGAGAGTTTTGTAATTGATAAACTTCCTTCTATCAACCACATCACCTAAATGAATAATTTCTGTTATTCCTCTTTCTTTCAAAGTGGGAAAAAATATATTTTCATAGAACTTGCGAAAAAAATCTAAAAACAAAAGACTGTCATTTCTAGCACCAAAATGCGTATCTGTTATCAAAGCTATCTTCATACACTAACTCTCATAAAAGAAGTAAGGGGGGATAGTTCTAAAATAGCATCATCTTTTTTCTTAGAAACCACTTTAGGTTTTTTCTTTTCTCGTTTTTTTTCTTCAAACTGATTAATAAATTCATATATGTTAGCACGTTTGTCAGCTGTCATTAGTGTTGCTCCAGATGCTATTCCAGTTTGTTCATTAGTGGACATCGACTCCATATCTGAATTTTCTTCGATGGAATTATATTCATCCATCTGTTTATATTTTATGTAAAGTTGTTTCTTTTCCTTTTCAATTCTTCTTAAAAAAGCATAGTATATAATTTGAGTAAAATAAGCAAAGGGATTTTTGGATTTTTCTGGATTAAAATTACTAGCATACATAACACAATTTTCTATACCATCACTCACCATTTCTTCACGAAAAGCATAATTTATAAAATTAGGTCTATGAGATAATCTTTCTGCTATCTTGAGAAAACATTCGCCCGCATAATCTGGTAATCGTGGTTTTATTTCTTCTCCAGCATCAATATTTTTAAGACATTCTTCTCTATATTCTCCCATGACTACTAGAAACTTTTCATTGTCTACATAATGTTGTTTTGTTCGTGGTCTAGCCATCCGAATCCTTTAGTATTTGTGATTGTTAATAATATATTATTATAACAAATTGCCTCAATAAAGTCAAGTGTTATTTTTTTATAAAAAGACTTGACAAATGCTTAGCTTTCTGGTATAATTACTCTGTAGGGTTTCAAGTAAAAGTAGTACTACTAGTTAACTAAGCTACTTGGTACTTCTAATGATTCAAAATCTAATTCACAATCTTGCTCACTTAGTATATCTTCATATAGTTTTGTCATTTTCTTAGATAGGCTTGTCATTGTTACCACATACTTAGCGGAAACAGGAATAATTTTATCGTCTGTATAAGGTATCCATTTTGTAAAACGAACTCCTTCTTCATTTTTTTCAATCACATGAGATATTTGTATTGGATTTTTAAGGTGAAAAAACCCATCAGATGGTTTCATGTATACAGCCAAAATCTCTTCTCCTGTTGAAAGTTTTATATATTTTTTTGATGACATATTACCCTTTGAGCGATACTACATAGATTTTATAAGGAAATTGTTCTGAACTATAAATTTTTATTCTTTCAGAAAAATGACTTAGTGTGTAATTTTTTCTATCATTATGTGTTAGATCATCTGAAATATCGTAAAGACTTGCTGATTCTTTAGTATCAGATTTTCTCAATCCTCTACCTATAGATTGCAAGTTTCTAATACGAGATTTAGAAGGAGAAGCGAAAACAATGTTATGAATGTTCCTAATGTTGATGCCGGTACTGTATACGCCATAACTTGCACATATAATAGCATCTTTTTCTTTTTCGACAAGTTCTCGTACTCGTTCTCTTGAATCTGCATCTGTTCCTCCATAAACAAAAAAGATTTTTCTAGAAGAATCAACCATCTCTTCTAGTATTGAATGTAGAATGTTGCCGTGTTTTTCTATCAATTGAAATAAAACTAATGTATTTCCAGTTAGACCATTTACAAGATTACAAATATATTTGTTACGTTCTGGATGACCTACGATAAAATCTATTTCTTCTTGATAGTTCATTTTTGATACAGCAGCACATTCTTGTTTAGAATATTTAAGAACAATACATTTTATAGCAATTGATGATATTGTTTTATTCTTAATTAATTCTTTTGTACTGGTTACTTTTTTTATCGAACCAAATAACCCTTCTAATATTAATTTATGTACTTCTATTCCATCTAATGTTCCTGTTGTTCCTATTCGATATGAAGCATTTTCTAAATTTTTCATAATCTTAGTAAGAGAACGAGCTTTGTAAAGATGTGCTTCATCTCCTATCACCAAACCAAAATCTTTAAAAAAATTCTTTTTCAACTCATACAAAGATTGCCACGTTGAAATTATAATTGGTTTATCTGTTTCTTTTTCTTGTCCACCAAAAATCTTATGAACTAATTGTTCTACATCGAATGAATCATCTTTTTTTGCATATGCTTCAAAATCTGAATACATCTGACTTACCAGAGAAAGTGTCGGCACTATAATCAACGATTTCTCAGGAAAGTAATAACGAATCAGATAGTAAATGATGAGAGATTTTCCAGAAGCAGTAGGAGACAACAATAAACATCTTTTTTTATCTATAGAATGTCTTACTGCGAGACTTTGATAATCTCTTAGTTGATAATCACAAGGAAATGATGTAAGAAATTTAAAATAATCTTCATTAGAGATTGATTCTATTATTTCTTCTGTATTGTCTATAAGCTCATATTCTCTATCAACAGCAAATCTACTTATCTCTGGTTTTAATCCAGCATAGATTTTATTACTATCCATATTGAAAAGGTAAACGTATCCATCCCATTTTTTCCTTCGATACATGGGCATAAACTGATAACCATTTGGTCTAAATCGAAAATAATGATTTAGTTCCATTTTTACATGAGGTTCACATATCAGTCTAACGAATACTTCCGTATCCTTTTCCATTAATATTTGAGTGGTCATCCAAGACCCGCTACAAATTTCCTCCAATTGATTGCGTTGTTTATGTGAAAACTTCTATTTTCAATCATCGAAAGTACAGATTTTAAATATTCAACTTTACTTTTCTGTTCGTTCATAATTTTTTCTGCCTTTTGAAGAACATCATCTGCTGCAACATAGTGTCGTTCTAACTCTGTTTTTGACACCCGAATATTGTGTTCTGGTGCTTTTCCATTTTTGGAAATTACAGCTTCCCATCTTTGCTGAAAGAGAACTTTCCAATGAGTTTCAAGATCACTCAATTTCCGTTTCTCTTTAGAATAGATGTCTAGATATTTTTGGTGTACATTGGGTATGTTTAGAGACTCATTATCCAAGTCTTTGTCATCAATGTGAGCATCTTCTTCCCACATCGACATAATTTTTTCAAGTTCCATAATTTTAGTTATTTAATAAATTCTTTATCTCATAATTTGTGTAACGAAATGTTGCTGTAGCAGTAAAATATTCAACATCAGTAGCAGAACTATTAAATTCCAAAGATGATATTGAAATGGGAAATGCTTCGCTAAAGTGAAATTCCATTTGTGGATTCATTCCACTTGTTAAAACAGATAAAACAATAGTAGATACTGTTCCACCTCTAGGTGTTAAATCTGAAGCACCCTTTAATAACCTATAATTTTCTGTTCCTTCTCCAAGACCTAATGCAATAATTCTATCATAAATTTCAATCCAATTTTTCAGATGTTCATCGACTATAAAAGTTACTGACAATTCGTCAAATGTAACATTATTTCCAGCATATGGTATATTTGCAAATGGATTTACCATTTCAATTGCTTGAATCGAAATGCCTGGTACATTTACTGATTGACAAAACCAAGTAAGATGCGGAGTATCTTCTATCATTAATCGAAAACTAATGTTAGAAAGATAATTTAAATTGTCTGGTACTTTGTTTGATGCTGCCATAAATTCCTTTATATTATATTACTATTTATGTAACAGTTTTTCAAACTCTGGATAATCAATATCTTTACCCACATAAACAAATTTACAATTTGGAAACTCTTCTTCTATTTTTCTGTGTTGTTTAATCCAATTTTGACTCTCTGGATTAGAAATGTTGATGGATGAACCAAGATAAACACCAGAACTAGTTTGGTCATGAAAATAATCATATCCTACACAGTACAATGTTTCGTTTGGATTTTCCATACAAGCTATTCTTAAAGCAACAGTTTCAGTTGTCCAATCATCATATTCGTTTACCCACCAATCAATATTTTTTGTCAAATCATTGGAATCTATCCAAAGAAAATACATCACCCCTTCGTGAGCAAACTGTATAAAATTTTCTGTAATTGGTTCATTTTGTGCTATTTTCATTCTTTTGTCTGTAGACTGTTTCATCATATCATAATGAAAACTTGGAATGAGAGTAAAATTTCTAAAGTGTGAAACGTGTTTTTTAGTATGACCACTTACAATAAGTTCTACTTGAATTCCGATATTTTCACTAATTAAATTATCTGGAATTACTCTTTTGTAGATATAATCACAACCATATGTGGTATGATTTTTAAAAAGGGTTAAATCAGAAATAGTTTTAGAATTGCCGTTACCAATCACTATCAACATATTTTTCTCACAAGAAAATGACTACAAACAAAAAAAGGGAGCAGATTTCTCTACTCCCTTTTGAAATCCTACTATATGTAGGGAACGAATTACATCAAGTTTGAAATTGAAGCTTTTCTGTAATATACGTTCAAGTGAGGATTGGATGTCAAGTCACCAGTAATACGACCAGTAGATGTACTTGCATTCTCCGCAAATGGGTTAGCAACTAAACCATAGCGTGTCTTGAAAGCAATCTGTGGTTGAAAACTAGAACTATCAACCGCACGAACCATCTGTAGTGGAACATATGGGCAGTAGAATATACCAGCATCCATAGGTGAATCACCTTTGTATCCTACACAATAGAACTCTTGTGCGTGAGCATCAGCATAAGGATCAACATAAACCTTATAGCGTCCATTAAGAACACCAGCAAATGTTGAGGATGCTGTATCTGTGTTAATATCTGTGCTCATTGCTGGGGAATAATCCAACATTCCTGCCATTTGAAGAGCGGAAGCAACATCTGAAGAAGTCATGATAATATTCCCTTTTCCTCTTCGTGTGTCTTTTCCAATCTGGTTAGCATCTTTTTCAATCTGCATCATCAGACCCTTGAATTTTTCAACCATCCAACGACCATTAGAATCGGTGTCAAGGTCAAAAATACCAGCAGTTGTTGTTCCGATTTGAGCACCAACAGCAGCGTTGATGTAAATCTTACGAATTACTTCTCGGTTAATCTCAACCAGAATTTCTGAGGAAAGAATGTTAGCAAGTTCTGCTTCTGCATCCAATCCATGAACAGCACGTAGGTCTTGTGCTAATTCCATTGAGTAAGAACCCTTGAGAGCTCTTGTACCAGCTGCGATAGAAACCTTCTCAATTGAGAAAGACATCTCACCAGCTATATCTCCTTCACCACCGTCTGTTTCCAGAGCACTTGAAGCAGCAAATTCTGTTCCTGTTTGACCAGTTCCGTCTGTTCCTGTAATCAGAAGACCAGGCGTTTTTACTGTATCACCAGTATTAGCTGTACCAGACTCACTTGCAACTGTGTCAGCGTTAACGCCGGGCATTTCTGCTCCACCCATTGTATTAACACGACTCTTTAGAGCAAAGATAAGACCAGTTGGCCCTGACATTGGTTGAACACCACAAACATCGTATGCTACTAACTGAGGCATAGCACGGCGAACCATTGAGATTAAAACTGGATCTGCAAAGTTGAACGCTGTTGTTTGTACTGGATTTCCAGCAACACCACCCAAAGATGGGTTAGTTGATGTCAAAGCGTTAATTGTAGTAGGTGTTGCCTCCGACAATAACCCAGCTTGACCTTCCATTGCTTGGTCTTGAGCATATTGATGTTCTGTGTTTTCAAGACACATAGCAGTAACGGCACGTCTATGACTATCCGTAATCTTAGGCAGATCTGGATGGTCTAATACCGGCGCCCACTTTTCATTTAAATTTTCTGAGAGTTGCATATTATTAAACTCCTATAATATGGATTAAAAATAATTGTTAATTACACTCGAGCTATAGCTTTGCTATATGCCTTCATTATGTCGCTCATCTTTGCGTCAGTTTCCTTTGGCTCTTCTGAATCGACATTTTCTTCACTAATAACTTCATCTTTTTTAACTTGACTAGGGAAATAACTTTCCTTAATCTGTTTTACTTTATTTTCAAAATCTTCAACATCGCCTTCTTCCATTGAAACACCTTCTGTAAGTTCTTTCAACTTCTCAGATTGTGTGTCAGCAAGGTCATTGCTAACTTCTTCTACAATCTTGTTTTTGCGATATTCGTTAAGTTCGTTTGTAACTTTAACGTTTTCTTCGATTTTAGTATTTAATTTAGTTTCTAATTCCTCTACACGGTCAAACAAATTCTCAACCATGTCTACTTTTTCTTCTGGAACTTCGATGTAATGTTCTGTGAATAGACCTTTTAAACCAGTAATGAACTCTTCTGTAATTTCACTTCTAAGTGAACTGTCGAGTGCTAGTTCGTTTTCTTTCATCCATTCTTCAACAACATAGTTTAAGTATCCGTCAACCTTTTCTGTCAACTCATCTCTGAAAGAAATGATTTCTTCTTGAAGACCTTGTTGATATTCTTCCTCAAGTTCTTCAGTTTTCTTTGTAGAAACTTCCATGACTTTTTGGTAAACAGCTGCTTCAAAAATTGTTGATGCTTTTGTTTTGAAATCTTCGGAAAGTTCTTCTCCTTGAACAAGTGCTTCAATGTCTTCTTTTACATTGATTTCTGGAAGGTCAGATGCTTTCATCTTCTTTCCTTTTACAGCAACTTTGTCTTTCTTGTTGTCAGAATCTTCTGGTGTTGGGCCGCCTGTATCTTCTGCTTCAGCAACATCCATAAGTTCTTTCCACTTAGAGGAAACTTCTTCTTTTTTCATTTGATTTACTTTATCAAAAAGAGCCTTAATCATTCCAGATTTAGTAGAAGGCATTTTTACTTCTTCCTTCTTTACTTCCTCTTCCTCTTCTTCCTCATCTTTATGAGCAGCTTCGGATTTTTTCATTTTCTTTTTACCATGATACATTTCATCAACTTCTTCTTCTTGCACTGTTTCCCCTTTGATTTCTGGAGTCTCAACAAGTTCATCCTGCTGTTCTACATCTTCCAGAACTTCATCTTGGTTTGTAATTTCTTCGTTTGCCATTGAAACTCCTAAAAATTTATAGTAATTGGTTCGTGTTAATATTTATAATAATCATAAATTTGACATTAATTTAGAAAACTCTCTTAACTTGACTTCTTCAAGTTGTTTAGAAGAGGCAGCTTCAATATTTTTTTGCGCCCTTTCTACATCTTGTTCCTTCAGTAAACCATTATCCCAAACCCATTCTTTACCTTCCATAATACCTTCAACGAAAGCATTTGGAGCAGATGGGTCAGCAACGATGTCTGCTGCAGTTGCAAGAAAAAAATCGTTTTGAACGATTTGTGCTTTGTCTCTTGATTCTGGTTTCAATGTTCCCATACCTCTTGAGGAAACACCTAACTTAGCACCTTCATCAATAAAACTTTTTACAATTTTTCCGTTTGGTGTGTCAAGTACTTTTGCTCTACCAACGAAATTTTTACCTTCTTTTACTAAGGAAGTAATCATATGAGAAGCACGATCCAAATTGACAGTTGGCCCGTCAGGATGTCCTAACTCCCCAAAAGCACGTTTTGGTTCAACGTATTCTTTCACATATCGGTTTACTTCTTTTTCAAGAACACTCAAAGGATAAATTCTGCCGTTTTTATTCTTCGTTTCCGATTGCATGAAAATACCCTCAATGAAATATTGTTTGGGTTTCTCTCCACTTGCTTCAACTAGTTCATAATCTACGGCTTCTTGTAACTCGCAAATTAGTTTCATTTTGTCCTGCCCTTAGTTATTAAATGCGAAATCTAAGACTTTCATGAATGATTTTGTATCTTTATTCATTTGGTCTTGTGTTTTTCTTTTATTACTTCTATTTAGTGAATCAAAAGTTTTCAATACTGTCTTTGCTGCTTCGGGGTCAATTGGAACAGACGTACCAGATTTAAAAGTTATATTTGATTCTTTTTTCTTTTTTACTATACTTCTTAATTGGTCTATAACATCTTCCTTAACGTTGACCGATTCCATACTTGGAACTAATAGATAGTCTCTCATTTTATTGAAACTATTGGATGCTACTGCAATTTTATTAGACCACCAAGTAGGTAAAGATTCTTCCGAATCCATACTTTGTAATTTTTCCATAATCTGACTAGCATCTTCTATGACAGTCTTACATTGTCTGATAGCACTTGACACATCAGTATGACCATCTTCTTTTATAGTTACTAGTTCATCTTTTAATTCTCTAAATGACTTCATTATCCTGTCCATCCAGATGCTTTAGAAAATTCAATCATAGCAAATCCAGTTGCATGAACAGCAACTGCATTAACATCCGCAGATGTGGCGCCAGTACCAGCATGAAGTCCACTTATTGCAGGGCCGTCATAGTATCCAGATCCAGCAAGTCTAATTGCAGTTATATCTGAACCACTTGGTACTTCAAAAGTAATTGCAATAGAACCACTCCCATCTTCACTAATATCTCCACTTACTAATCCCCATCTTATCCTACGAATACTAACATTAGCATCGTTTGCAAAACCAGCTAAACCGTCTGCATCTAGTATTACTCCAGCTCCATCGTGATTATTAAAATCACACATAATTACTATTTTCCCACTCCCACTAGATGTTGACCCTGTATCGATGAGTGTTCTTGTTGCAAATGCCATTATGCCTCCGTAGTTTGTGCTTCTGCTTCAGTTGATTGAGCTTGTACTTCCACTTCTACCTCTGCAGGTGTTTCTTGTTTATCATTAAACATTTGAGCAGAAACTTCTTGTTTTCTTGTTGCTAAAGAACTTATTACTTTATCTGCTATAATAGAATCGAAAGCATCATTTACTCTTATTGGTTGTGAGCTCATTGCATAATCTACAATGTCTACAGCTTTAAATTCTTTTTGTGTTGGTTGTTCTGCCATTTTTATCTCCAAAAAATTATCTATTAATATTTATAAACATTATTGTTTCACTAAATGTCACCTATAGTCATATCACCTTCAAAATCACCGTCTTTTTTTTCTTTTTCTATTTGATCATCTTGTTTTTTAATTTCTTCTTCTGTTTGTCTTAAAATATTTTTTCTAAAAAATTCTCTAGAATAATAATTACCAACATATTCTTCCATATTTCTGGCAAGATCAACTCTTTGAGTTAGTGTTTCTTGTTGTTTAAATTCCGTATAATAGTGGTCTTTTTCAAACTTATAATGAACCTTATCTTTTATATGCGACCATTCTTCAGAGGTTATTATATTTTTTAGTATCAACTGTTTTTCTAGTATATCACCAAACAATAATGAAAATCTTGTTTGGAGTTTTTCAATAAATTTGCTAAAAAGCAGCTCGTCCCTAGTAATCTCACTTTCCCTCCCCAAAGAGAAACCAGAGTCAGCCTCTAAACGAGATACAGGAACGTGCATTGCTTTATAGAGTTTTTTCTGAAAATATTCTACATCTTCTAGTTGTCCTAGATTTTCTCCGCCTGGAAGTGTGGTAATCTCTGTTCCCCTTCCACCTTCTCTTCTAGGCAACCAGTAGTCCTCTAACATAGATTGATGTCTTCTATCATCTTTGACTTCACCAGTAGTGGAATCATATACTAGACGATTTTTATATCGTGTCATAATGTCACGAATATATTGTTCTGCTTTTAACTTAGGTAAATTACCAACATCAATATAAAAGATTCTTCGTTCTGGTGCTCTTGAAATACGATAAATTACAATCGCATCTTCTACCATTCGGAGTTGATTTAGTGGTTTGATTGCTTTATGAAGATAAGATAATACACCAGTTCTAGTAGGATTTAATAAACCAGAAGTGGCATATGCAATACTATCACCCGAAATTAATATACCATCAGAAGTTCTATTTCCCAATCCTGCTTCATTATAATTGAACATATGTTCAAGACTAACCTTTTTTTTCTTAGGGTCAGCAGTATCTTTTTGTTTTACTTGTTTTATTTTTTTAATTTTTGTAGAATCTAAACTTCGTAGTTCAACAATTCCAAGTTGTGGATTATTTTCATCAATCATTATGTGATAATATAACTTACCCTCTACATACCATCTACGAAAAATATCGTAACCAAAATTATTGAAATTTAATAAATCTAATACCGTATGAAATTCATTAGTTATTTTTTTCTTTATTCCATCAGATAATTTTGTTCTATCTAAAATAATATCGACAGGATTTCTTGAATCGTCTATTACAATTGCTTCATTGACAATATTATCTATTGCTATTTCACAATCAGAAGCTTGAGCCATATCACGATACTTTAGAATTAGTTCTATTTCGGTCTTATATTGACCATCTAAATCTAGAGAAGTGCCGTATGCACCAGCTCCAGATATCATCATAGAACCATCATCATTTTCGGGCATAGTAAATGCTGGAACATTTGCATCTACTGCTCCCTGACTTTTTCTTTCAATTTTGAAACCAAATATTTCAAAAGCCATAATTTATTCTCCTAATTAAAATCAAGTTATTTTTTATCCATCCAAAGCAAACTGTAAATTTCTTGGATCAGTTGATAAACTTCCACCATGTTCCCAGCAATCATATGTCCATGTACAAGTATATGTTTGCATCACAGGATTTTCCCACCCAAGCTCAATAGAACTTAATGCGGTTGGAAATGCTCCTAGAAACTTATATGTTTGTATAATTTTTCCACTTTTACTATATTGGTCAACTATTAAATCTTGTTTATAGTCAGCATTTTTTCCTTCTTTTTTTGTACCACCAAAGGAACTTCTAGTATTTAGGTCTTTATTTGCGAGCAGTTCCATCCATTGTTCTATAGCTTTTCTTACTCCAAAGTCCTCATCGTTAATAATTGTAGTTTGCCATGTTTCATAACTTTTATCTGATGCAACTTTTATCGCTTTTCCATGATAAAATACATCATATGTTGATATGGTACTAGCTGGAATTGAAGCTCCCGATATTAAAAAACGAGCACTAGTTGTGGGTGAAGATACAACGGAAGGATAATTAAGTTCAACTTGAAATAGGGAAGCCTTTGCGCCACCCCCCCTTAGATTTGATTTGAATTCTGATATTGCGAAAGCCATTCATTTTCTTCTTCTGATATTAATTTAGACAGATTCCCATGTGTCAAAGCACCATTCTATTGTATATTCTTCTATTGCATCACTTTCCCATCCAAGAGTAATTTCACCAAGAGTTGTTGGCCAAATATTTGAAATTTTGTATTGTTGACCGTCTTCGCCATTTTTATTTACCTGAGTAACAACAGCTTCTCCTTCAAAATAAGCACCATTATCATTAGCATAAGTACCAAAGTTCTCATTTCTTTCGCCGTCTAGTTGACCAGCAATTTTTCTCATCCATTGCATGACTTTATTTCTCATAGAAAAGTCATCATCATTGATTATAGTAGTTGACCAGTTATCAAAAGTTCTAAATCCAGCATATTTTATTGGTCTTCCAACATAATTTATGGGAAGAGGGGCAATAGTTGAGCCAGGAATTTGTGCTCCCTTAACAAGAAAAAGTTCATTATCTTTAAATGTCAAATCTGTTGCTTGACTATTTCCATCAATTTTTACTTTAAACAAGGAAGGTCTAGCACCTCCACCATTCTTAGCAATATTAGATTTAAATTGTGAAACTGTGAATCCCATAGTTTTCCTTGTTAATTATGTTTGGTCACCTAAAGGTGTAGAAGTAAGTCCAGCTTCTGAAGTATAATAGTTATATTCCCATGTAACATTAAATTCTTCCATTGCTCCTGTTGTGTCATAATTTAAATCTATTGCATCAACACCACTTGGCCAACAATCTTCAAAAATATAATCTATTGCTACACTACCTTCTTTTGTGTATTGTCTCAATTTAACTGTACCGTACCAAGAAGCCGGTGTAGTGCTTCCTGCTATATTAGTTTTAGTTCCATTAATAAACTCTGCCCACGTTTCCATTGCTTTTCTTATTCCATAGTCTTCTGGATTGATAAACGTAGTAGACAAAGTACCAAAAGTTAATTCGCCTGGAATTTTTACAGTTCTACCAAAATACTGTCTTTCAATTGGTGTAACAGTTAAGCCAGGAATTGAGGTAGTAGTACATTGATATTGAGACCTTCCAAGTGCTTCCAATCCGTCCACAGCTGAAATTGGGCCATTAACTGTAACATCAAATAAACTTGGTCTAGCGCCCCCATGAGTGAGCGCCGACTTAAAGTTTGAAATTTTTCCTATTGCCATTTAAATTCTCCTAATCTTATTGTAAGTATTTATATCAAAAGTATTAAACGGCACCAACGACTTCAGAGAACTCCACGCCACTTCTGACAGCAACAAAGTTAAGTTGAATAAAGTTGATAGCACGTGAAGGTTTGATAAAAATATCTCCCCTAAAAGAGTTAGTATCAACAACTTGTGCTGTATTGTTAGAAGCATCACAAACAACTCTAAAGTCTTGTATTCCACCTCTACCTTGAATATCTCTCAAGAAAGGTTCGACCATTGCTACAAATTGTGAACGTGTAAACTCATCGTTGAATTCAAACAACTGGAATCGAGCTGCATTTGCAATTGCTTTTTCAAGTAAGATAAACAATCGTCTTACGTTGATTCTATCAAATGCAGATGGTTTAGTTAACTGTGTTTTGTCTCCAAAAAGAACTGTTCCCTCGCCTGGAAATGAAACAACTGGATTAACTTGTGATTGATACAACTTATCACGTTCTGCTTTCTTAGGATTGAAAGGAAGTCTTACAACTCCTTTGACCTGACCTCTGGTAAATCCAGCAGGAGAAAAGAAAGGATCACGAACTGAATCTGTTTGAGCACAACATCCAGCTGTATCTCCGTTCAAAGGAACGAATCGAAACTTATCGTTGTGTTTATCAAACATTTGTTTGTATCCAGAATCCATTACAGCATAAGAGGAATTCTTATTAACCGTATCTCTAAAATCAATTACGTTGTCTGTAGCAGTTGAAGAATCTGCCACACCAATAACATCTGCTTTTTCTGGTGAGAAGAAAGCGACACAATCTTTTCGTGTTTCTGCGATATTATCGATAATGTGTCTTATAACTGTTGAACTGTGATTAGCACACATAAACAGAGCAACATCAACGTCTTCAGCAGATTTCATTATGTCATATGCACGAATAGTGTCAGCATCTGAAGGCCCTGTTCCGTCTGTTCCCCCTTGAAAACTAAGTGTCAAAGGATATCCTTGGTTTTCAAAAGTATCTGAGGTTTGAGTACCAGCAGAGTTAGCAGTTGCTCCCCAAGCACGAAATGTTGCAGTTCCATCAGTAACTAATGTTCCGTTACCAGCAGTATCGTTACCACCCATTGTTGGATGATCTAACCACCACATATACTCTGAAAATTTGTTGATGTAATTTTTATAGAATATGTCTTCACCTTGAGTATCCCTTGCTCCACTTGCAACTGATAAATTAGGATGTGCTTCAAGAACCTCTCCTACTGTTCCTGTCCACTCTCCATCTTCATCAATAACAGCAATATGAATTTCATCATCTCTCATCCCTTTGTCTTCGGCATGAGCAGAAGTTGTTGGAGCACCTTCGTTGAAAGCACCTTTGTATTCCCATTCTCTCGCGATAGCAGCACCACTATTAGTAGAGTTAAATTTTGTTGAAGTTGTCATTGCTACGTTAGATGTAATTGTAGCAACTCTATGTGTTTCTCCTCCAATAACAACCGAATCACCAACAGTAAATTGTATGTCAAAGACTGTTCCTGTTCCTGTTACTGTGTTAGCATCAGCAGTAGTAGCAGCAGTTCCCTTTATAAATGTAGAACTTGTTGCAAATGCAGAACGTTTCTTTACCGTAAATGATTTAGATGTAGCATCAGCTGTATCGGAAGCACTTGTTGCAAATACTGTAGCAGTATTAGCGTCAGTAATTGCTATTACTATATGAAATCCAACTTCATCTGCAATCTTGATAGCATCTCCAACTCTTAATTCATCTAAAAATTTTGAACTTGCTGTTCCTTGTAAAGTACCATTTGAAGCAGTCCACGTTACTGTACTTGTTCCTGTTACTTCTGGTCTATCGGAAGGACAAATGGAAACTTTCAAACTGTTTCCTAAAGCACCTGCCCACTTTGCCATAAAAGGCCCGTCTGCTGTAATTCCCGAAACACCACCACCGATTGCTCCACCTTGTTCTGGATCAAATGTCTGAAAGAAACTTTCAGTTGTCGTTGTTTGAACATTGACATATGTGGATGTGTTAGCAGCAGCATTTAATGGTGCAGCTGCATTGTCTGTTGTAGTATTTGCAGCACGAACAACATTTAAAGCACTTGTGTAAGCTAAAAAGTTAGCTGCGGTAAAAAATGTTTCAAAGTTATTGTCATCTGGTTTTTGATACATTTCTACTAAAGTATCTTGATCTGTAACCAACTTAATTTCTTCTATTGGCCCCCAATTGAACCTACCAGCAATACCACCAGCAGAAGTACCAGCGGCTACCACTACATTAGTGAGGTCAATTTCAGATGTGTTTACGCCTGGACTTACTTGAAAGGCCATATCTTTTCTCCGTTAAATTATTTTTTTGAGTTTTTTTGATTAAAGTGTATATTACTCTAACAATATTTATAAATATGAATAATTGATGAATAATATTTAGTGTAAGGTAAATATGAAGTTTCCTCAAAAAGCAATAGACCGTTTCAACGCTAAAATTAATAAAACCAGCAGTTGTCATGAATGGAATGCTTCCAAACAAAGACAAGGTTATGGAATGTTTTCATATGATGGAAAATCTAAACCAGCTCATAGGTTTGCTTATCTCCTTTATAAAGGTGAAATTGCAGAAAATATGGTAGTTCACCAAACTTGTGAAAATAATGGTTGTGTAAATCCTGACCATCTTGAACTTCAAACTAAAAGTCAAAATAAAAAAAATTACAACTCTACTCATGTTAGTAAAGAAATGGTAGAAAAAAATAGTATAAAGTTTCTTTATCGTCTTCGTAATGTTAGACCAGAATTAGAAAAAGAAATAGATGCTCTACTTTTGATGTTAGTTACAGAAAAAATGAAAGAAGAAGATGACTTTGGATTTGAAGAAATAAAAAAAGAAAGTTACATTTAGTAATATTCTTTTTGCCATTCTTGTCCAGCTGGCGCCCATACATTATCATCGCCTGGAATTTTATTTTCATCTGGATCATGACCATCTTCAATAAAACCAAATGGCACCATTTCCTCTTCAATCATTCTCATTTGTTCCGAAAACATTTTTTCTCTTATATCTTGGTCTGTAAGTTCTCTGAAGTACCTCTGTTGAACCAACCAAGAAAAAAGGACACAACACATTACCAAATCATCATGAGCACCATCATCAGCTTCCCACGATGTGCTTTTACCAATAAATGTTGTTAGTTCACTTATTGTATCAAAATCTTCTACAATTAGATTATCTCTTTCAATCAAATCCTTGAGAGTTGCACATCCAATTCGTTTGACTTGTTTAGTAGTTCGTATTCCCATTGAAACATTTTTGGAAAAACCACCACCAATCTGTTGTCCATTTCTACCATGCATCGTGACCATCATCATGTTTTCATATTCCATATCATGATACAGAATATCAGCAACTTGTTGTCCAATGTCGTTTACTTCCACCAGAACAAATGCTTCATTGTATTTTTGAGCAGTTGTGAAGATTACATTGGGATATAACATTGGTGAAATATCATTTTTACGATACTTTGCTACTTGTCGATATGGTTGTTTTGTTACATCAAATACGGAAAATGCCGAATAGTCTAAACCCACACCTCTAGCAACATCACATACCATTACATAAGTATTTCCTATTACTGGTTGTTGATAAACATCTAATCCATTTTGTGTATAAACTGGTGTTCTGTAAGGTAAAGAAAGAAGTTTTTCTGTTGAAATAAGAGTATTAGAACTACCTAAGAATGAACACTCAAACTCTTGTTGAAATTGTCGTTCTGAAGTATTTCGTATTGTTTTCTCTTTCCAAGCTTGGTCTCTATCTGGAACTTGTGACCAATGAACTGAAATCGGAGAATAATCATTGTTTCCTTCTTCAGCATCTGCCCACAATTTATAAAACATATTCATTCCATTTGGAGTAGATACAATGAATACTTTTGTGGTTTTACCAGAAGAAATTGTAGGATAAACAGAACTAAAAAATTCTTCTGAAATGTTGGAAGGAACAAATGCAAATTCATCTAGAAAAATAATATTAAAAGAACCACCCCTAATAGCAGAACCAGAAGTTGAACTTGCTAAAATTTTAGAACCATTTTCTAATTCAATATTTCCTTTGTTCCATATCAATATTCCTTGTTGTAACCACTTGGGCATATGTTCATAAGCAAGTTGAAGTCTTCCAAGAAGTTCCATTGCTGTTGACTTCTTGTTTGCTAAAATTGCAACCGATACGTTTTCGTTGAAAAGTATGTAGTGGAGTAGGTATGCTAAAATGGTAGTTGATTTACCAGATTGTCTCGCCATTTTACAAATTACAAATCTCTCATTATGAAATTTGTTTATCATCTCTTCTTGATAATCACGAATATCAAAAGGAATCAATCCTTCATCTAGTGAAACAATTTTTATAAATTCATTCACAAAATATAAAGGGTCTTGCTGACACCTTATATATTGACCAACCTCTTCTTCTGTCCAATCTTGAGGAACATGAGCAGATTTTAGTAATGGATTTCCTAAATAAGTTCCATGTTCTGGCATAATGTAACCTAAATTATGTTTTGTATAATAAAAATCAAAATAGCACTTGACATTCCTAAAAGAAAACAATTATATGACCATTTTAGAAACTTGTACTTCTTTAGTGCAAGTATCTTCCCTTGTCCGTAAATATCTCCGGCCATCGAATCATATACTCCATCATCAGTCATTAATATCTTTGCATAATCTTCTTTGTATTCGTGTATGTCCAAATGTGCAAAGTGTCCAAAGAACAACGGATTGAATATAGGTGAATTCCTATCAATCTCATTTGTTCCTTTTACTTTGGGATAATCTGTATTTGGAATGATTGCAAATATTGAAAAAAGTAAAGAAAAGAAACATCCAAAAGCAAAACCAAGTAAAGGCCATCTCATTATTTCATTGTCTAAATTTGCAACTGTAACTGAAAATACAATAGAAGTTACTGTAATCATAATATTAGCTTTTGCATCTGCCATCAATCCTAGTCTCATTTGATTACCATGATTGACTCTTAGAATATTATCTACAGCAGTTCTACCCTCTGGTATTTCATCAAAATGATTTACTTGTTTTTCCTCATAGTCCTCTGGTCTTGAGAAACGTGTAACGTGACCCATATATTCTCCTTTATTTTAATGGTGGGGCGTACAGCAATCCTCCATGATTGTAGAGTTTATTTAATCCTCTGTTTAATCCTAATTTTTCTTTAATATTACGTTCAAATATTTCTTTGTAATTTCCTACTTGTTTGATTACATCATAAGACCAATTTTCAGTCAACCCTAATTTAGCTCCAAGATGTGGATGGTCAGCACCATTTTTTTCTCCCATGAATCTTTGAATATTTGGGTCTTTATTTTCCATAAAAGAATCAATATTTTTTGAATTAATACCCATTTCCTCTGCAATGAAAAGAACATATATTGTCCATCTCACTATGTCTGACCATTTTTGGTCACCATATTTTACAACTGGCCCGAGTGGTTCTTTTGATATTATTTCTGGTAAAATTATATGTCTTTCTGGTGAATCAAATCCTAATCTATTAGATGCTAATCCAGATCTATCAGTTCCATACATATCACAGTCACCTCTAAGATAAACATCTTTTGTTTTTTCATTGACCGAAACAGCAACTGGAATGTACTTTATTTCGTGAAGTTCCATAAAATCTGCGATATTTTTAGCAGCAGTACCAGAACCCTTAAAACATATTTTAGCTCCATGCATCTGTTTAGCAGAAGAAACACCTAAAGATTTTTTTGTAATAAATCCTTGACCATCATAATAAGTTGTTGGTAAAAATTCAAATTTCTTTAGTACATTTCTTGTAAATGTATATGTGGTTGCAGCAGATAACATATCAATAGTACCATCTTTTAAATATGTAAATCTAGTAACACCATTTACTATTTCATATTCTACAGCATCCGAATCTCCAAATACTGCTGCAGCAACTGCTCTACACATATCAACATCAAATCCTGTCCATCCATCACCTTCATCATTATATACCTCTTCGGAAAAGCCAGGAAATTCATCATTAGTTCCGCAAATAATGTAACCTCTTTTCAGCACTCTATCAAAAGTAGAACCATATGTTGGATTGTATTCTTCTGATTCTCCTGTATCTCTCAGTTTTATAGCTTTAAGTCTTTCTAATTCCTGTACCAACTTGTTAATGTTATCATCAATGCGCTCATTGGGTGGACTTCCATAAACTGGATTGTCAATAATCATAATCCAAAATAACCACACTAAACAAACAACAACCTTACCACCTATTATCATTTCAAAGTCCTATAAACTTCCATAAGTTCTTCATCTGGTATAGGAGTGGTCATAGTGTAATATCTTTGATGACCTACTCTCATAAATGCTTTTATGTCAGAAAAACTTGGATACGTTGATTGTAGGTTATGAAGTAAGTGGTCAGGGTCTAAATGACAAGTTGCACATTGATTATCTCTTGCAAAAACTCTTGTTGATATTTTAAATCTTTCACTCTGAACTAATACTGCTGAAAGGTCTTTTTCCATCCATGTCATTTTTTCTTCAATGTTTGGAATCACTATAAATGTCATATAGGCTAATATACCTATAATAAGATAAATCCAAATTCTACTGGAAACTACCAGATCTTTAGTCTCAATTTCGATTTGTTTTACTGGTTCTATTTCTACTAAAGTTTCTTCGTGTTCTTTTTTTGGTTGTTGAGCCATAATCTATTTTCCTTTCCCCGCTTCGTTCAACTTCTTAGTGATTTGTTGTTGAAACCATTTAAGAACAATTGGTATACTCACATTAGATGTCAACCCAAATAGATATCCAATAGGATAACGATAACTTTCATAAGCTGCAAGTTGTGGAACATTTGTAAATACAACAGTAATAAGTAAATATCCTGTTACAGACATTCCCATATTAATAAGTAAATCAAGTAAAATTAACCACTTATTATCAGCATATTTGTCTTTGTTGTCTGTTCTATAATTAAATAAAAATATCCAAAATGAAGAGAATAGCACTAGGCCCATCATTATCATTTCAGACGCATTAAATAAATCAAGCATTTTCTTTTGTTTCTTTCTTTACCAATTTTAACAAGTCAGCAGTACTGCCAACAAACAATGCGTTAGTAACGTTTTGAGCTTTGGTAACTTCCTGTCTATCCCCAGCATCTTCTAATTTTTGTTTCTTTTGATGCAATTCCATTAGTGTTCCTTGTGTATCAGTCATATTTTTGAGTAATTGACCAAAAACCTCAAAGGCCCTAGGAGATTCTTCAGCTTTAGCAATTTCTAAGAGTTCTCCCATTGCATCTCTGCCCTTTTCAATTATGTCATAAAGGTTTTCACGAGCATATTGAAAGTCATTATCTTTAGTGTCATCTTCGTTTACTACAACGGGCACACTACTATCTATATTATTTACGACTTGAACCTCCTTTTCGGAAACATCTTCGACTAAATCTAAATGTTTCTCGATACGATGTTCAACTAATTTTTCAACTTTCATTAAGTATCAGTTCCAGCTACTGGATCGTGTGTTTCGCCATGTGGGAAAAATTCAAACGTTTCACTAAATCCAAAATCATCATCTGTTAGCGCTGTTGTATCTTTTGGTGTTACTGTTGTTCTTGTAACTGTTGCACCAGCAGTAGAAGCTTCCTCAGACTCTTCTGACAACAAACGTATTCTAGTAGATTTATCTATCTCATGAGAATCTAAAATCATAAAATTTGTACTATAAACAGTACTATCTTCTGACACAATATATACTGGTTCTGCTGCAGTAGCTTCAGTCATAAGATGTGTGTCTACTGTAGTAGATGTAATAACCTTTGCATTGTCTACTATGTTTGGATATAGATAACCTTTCATGGAAAAGTTAAGTGTCCAAATAATAGAACGTCTTGTTGCAAAGTCTCCATCGTATGTATCTTCACTAGAAACATCATTTAGAACTAAAGGTATATCCATTTTTATGTCCATACCAGAAATAAGAGTCATTGTTATTGTAAATTCTGGTGTAAAAAATGGAAGTATTTGTTCTAATATTTGTGTTCCATCCTCTGCATTTTTAACGAAAATAAAAAGAGAAAAATCATAATTATAAGGAACAGGATTGTATTGTTTTTTCAATCCAGTAGTTCCTTTTGCTACATTTCTTCCAATAGTGTTGAGTTTTCTCGCACTATCGTAAGTCATCGATGTTAATTCAAATCCCATTCTTGGAACAGTTAAAGCTACAGAAGAACTGAGATTTGGGTCTGAAGTAATTCTTGCTAACATCTTATCCTTTGGCCCATAAGACAAAGGAATTTTAACTACTTCTGTTACCTCATCTGAACTATTTGTTCTACGAACTTCAATAGTATTAAATAATGTTCCAAATGCAACCACCATTTTTCTTGAAGTTTGGTGGTAAAAATATGTTCCAAACATTACGGATTATCTCCAAATGGATTTCCTTCACTAAAATCAAATATCGAATCTGCATCAATCTCAAACTGTTTGTTACTTGAAGTCTTGTCAGTTGTTCCATCATCTATCGATTGTAGTGTAGTAGAAGCTTCAGCAGTTGATTGTTGTACGTTATATGTTCCAGTTGCTGTACTAGTTGCCCCTGTCAATATTTCTGATAATGTAAATGATCCTGTCATATTGATGAGGTATAGATAACTTGTTGTTGAATCCCAACGAGCAACTTCTCCTGTTACAGCAGATGTTCCACCAGTAACAGTTTCCCCAACTGTAAAAGTTCCAGATACGCTAGATAGTTCAAAAGTACGAACAAAAGATTGTTGTCTTTCTATCACATCTATATCATCAACTCCTGTATCCAATGCTTCATCAGAATATGTGAAAAGTTCACAAGTAAGG
>VTLG01005980.1_pt1 | contig 28984 bp, 26 predicted proteins | sample 4694571 | NCBI WGS metagenome assembly VTLG01 (sample SAMN12604809, study PRJNA352737) | marine metagenome | biome: ENVO:00000447; feature: ENVO:00000209|ENVO:00000569|ENVO:01000036; material: ENVO:00002151; isolation source: viral sequences binned using virsorter ...
TCATTAATGTGAATAGACATTTCATTATGAGTATTGCTTTGACCTATACCAACAGTATCGGTACTTCCTAAATAAGAAAATCTAGCTCCTTCACCATTTACATCTTTTAGAACTATTTTAGCTGCTGCATCTGTAGATTCAAATGTTGCTAAAATGTTTTCACTACTTGTTACATTTAATCTCTCAGCTCTTACTACACCATCTACAGTTACATTATCAGTTACCTTTACATCTTTAAATGAACCACTAGCAGTTGCGGTAACATTACCAGTAACTCCTAATGTAGTACCATCAAATGTTAGATTAGCGGAATCTTCTATCTCTCCTCCACCACCAGCTATAACAACTCTATCGTTTGTTAAATCAGTTACAGTAAGAGATGCTATACTTGCATCATCAGTAACAATTAAATCAGCGAAGGAAGCTGATGCTGAACCACTAATACTTCCTTTTAGATTTGTTGTGCCAGTCACACTAAGTATTGAACCATCAAAACCTAAGTTGTTTGATGAATCTAATCCATGTGTGCCTGTAAATATTGCAATTTTATTATTTGCACCACTACCACTTATGATAGAATCACCATTTTCTAATAATATTTTATGTTCTAAATCTTTTTGGCCTGCAATCCAATTGTCATTTGTAGTATCCCAAAGTAATGAACCAGAGGTTGCAGTACCATCAGCATCACCTACATATAAACCACCATTTCCACTAGCACCTAAATAATTTAATTCGATTATTCTATCACCGATTGTTACATTCGATGAGGAAACATATGTTGTCGTTCCATTTACTGTAAAGTTTCCAGTTACAGTTAAGTTATCATTTACTGTTGTTTCTGAAGTTGTGTGTCCAATAGAAATTGCTACACCTGAGTTCGCAGTACCTACATTAATTCCAGTTGCGGAATCTAAAGTGATATTTCCACTAGCATCTAAATCAAATGTAGTAGAATCAATATCAATTGGTTTATCTGCATTTGTTCCTATACCAATTGAAGTAGCTGAATCAATAGTTAATGCCCCACTAGCATCTATATCTAATGTACTAGCATCTATATCAATAGCAACATCCGATGCAACACCAATATCAATTCCACCTGCACCATCAATAGCAACTTTACCACTATTTGATGCATCTATATCTACTCCAGTGTGTCCATCTAATGTTAAACTACCAGCTTCTGAATTTATTTCTATACCTCCTACTGAAGTATTAATATTTGTTGCTCCATCTACATCAATAGATAAAGTTGAAGTACCATCTATCGTTATTGCTCCACTTGCATCTATATCTAAAGTTGATGAATCTATATCAATTGCTACATCTGATTCTACACCTATATCAATACCTCCACTACCATCAATTGTAATTTTACCCCCATCAGCATCGATATCAATCGCACCTGCTGATTGTAAAGTCATATTACCACTTGTAGTATTGTTTATTGTAAGATTACCACTATCGATAGTAAAGTTTGAGTTACCAACACCATCTAATGAAATTGTTGATGTTGAATCTAAAGTTACTGCTCCACTTGCATCTATATCTAATGTAGTTGAATCAATATCAATTGGCTTATCAGTAGTTGTACCGATGTTTATTCCTGTTTCAGAATCTATACTTAATGCACCTGATGATGAAATTGCAGTAGTTGATTCTCCGTTAATTGTTATTGCTCCACTAGAATCTATATCAAATGTTGATGATTCAACTTTAAATGGTCTATCTATTGCAGTACCAATTTGAATACCATCAACATGCGAAGAATCTATAGTTATTTTTCCTGTAGCATCTAAATCTAATCTAGCTGAATGAATATCGAGTAAAACATCTTGCTCATTTCCTATTTTAATAGAAGTTTCTGAATCAATAGATAAGTCACCAGATGATGATAATGCTAAAGTTGATGCTCTTGAATTAACATAAATAGAACCTGTAGATACTAAAGTAGTAGCTGATGAATCGATTGTTAATGCTCCACTTGCATCTATATCAAGTGTAGTTGAATCTATATCGATTGGTTTATCAGCGTTTGTACCAATTGATATAGAAGTAGCTGAATCTAAAGTTAGAGCTCCACTAGCATCTACATCTAAAGTGGTTGATTGAACTGTTATAGGCGCATCTGAGTTAGTACCAATACCAATTGAAGTAGGGGAATCAATTTTAAGTGCACCTGAAGAAGATACCGATAATGTACCTTGTCCATCAAATGTGGTATTTCCAGTGATATCAATATCTAAGAATGTTCCAGCAGATGCTGATATGTAAGTATCAGAATGTAAATCGATTGGTCCACCATCTACAAAAAGTGAACCTGATAAGTTTAAGTTGGATAAATATCCATTTTTCCATCTTTGAGAGTCTGAACCTAAATCAAATGAATCATCATTATTAGGTAATATCGATGAACTAATATCAGCTTTAAATACTACATTATCATCTGAAGCATCACCAAAATCAAGTCCACTACCACCCATTGTGATATTTCCTCTTATTGTTGCATTGCCATCTAATAATAAGTTAGATGCACTTACATCACCAGTTACTAAGAATGAACCTGTATTTATTGCATCTATTGTTGCTACTCTATAACCCACTCTACCAACTGGAATACTTGGTGAAACCTCAGTATTTGCATATGTACTAACCCCTCCACTTATGATTAAAGTGTTGGCATCAGTAAAGAAAATTGGTTCTGCGTATGCTAAAGAGCCCGTTTCGGTAAAATTACCCTGTTTGAATATCAGTACTGCCATTTATTTGTAAACCCCTATAAGTTCTATAGTAATAAATATATAGAATATAAATTAACCAAAAAAAATCCCCAATCTTTCGAAAGGGGATTTATATTTACTATTGTTTTACTGATTAAAACTCTCCACCATCTAAAGTTAATGTTAAAGATGATATATCAGTAGAAGATACTAATTGCTTAGAACCATTAGTAACAACTAATTGAGAAGCAGTCAATCCACTTAACACCAAATTATTTGCTATTGTTACTGTTGTACCACTTTCACTTATGATAGAATCAGTAATTACACCATCTGCTGAGAATTTTGTAATTTTTCCAGCAGTATCAGTACCATTACCTACGATTATTCTACCTTCAGCACCTAAAGCACCTGCAATCCAATAATCCTCACTAGCATCCCACAATAAGGAACCTGATGTACCAGTTGAAACTGCATCTTTTACTAATAATCCAGCATCAGCCGCAGTACCAGCGTAATTTAATTCTAATATATTATCACCTATGTTTAAATTAGATGATGAAATATAAGTTGTTGTACCATTCACTGTCAAGTTACCAGCAATTGTGATTGTATCATTACTATCACCAATTGTTGCAGTACCTAAATTTGCATTTAATGCTGATTTTACATTTGCAGTAGTTGCATATTTGTTAGTTGAACCCTCTGATAAATCATCAGTATCAAATCCACCTAAAGAAACCTGAGATGAACCTGATATTACACCAGTTCCACCAAATAAAGTTTCATCACTAATTGAACTACCTAAAGATACAGAAGTACCACTAATAGTAATTGCAGAGTTTGCTAATTTTCCATTTGCTATTGAACCAGCAAGTTTATCATTAGCAATAGAACCAGCTAACATCGCATTTGTTATACCACTAGCTTTAACTCTAACTGTATCAGAGTCTATTTCTATTGATGAATCATCAACTTGTACTGCTAATGTTACAGTACCACTTGTTCCACCACCAGTTAAACCATCTCCTGCAGTTACACCAGCGATATCACCTGAACCAGATTGAATACCAGTTCCACCAACTACTTCTTCTAATAATGCTGAATTAGATATTGTTCCACCTAAAGTTACTGAACTACCACCAATAGTAATAGTTTTATTCGAACCTAAAGCTGAACCATCTATTTGAGCTGAACCAGAAACTACCCCAACACCTCCAAATAGTGTTTCATCAGTAATTGAACCACCAAGTGATACCGAAGTACCACTAATAGTAATCGCTGAATTTGCTAATTTTCCATTTGCTATTGAACCAGCTAATTGTGCGTTTGTGATTGTACCACTTAAATTACTTGTTAAATATCCAGTTGCATCTGCCAAATCAAATGCTGGTGTTGCATCTGTATCTCCTAATGAGAAACTAATTCCACCTATACTAATACTTGAATTTGCTAATTTTCCATTTGCTATCGAACCAGCTAACATCGCATTTGTTACACCAGTTGCTGCGATTCTTAAATTTTCTGAACCATCATCTTCTAAACCTGTACCAGCGAAATCTGAAACATCAATATTCAATGTTACTGCTGAATCTGAATTTTGGTTAGTAGTAAATGTACCACCAGTTTTTAAACCATCACCAGCCGTAATAGTTAATGTTGAATTTTCAATACCAGCTAATTCTGATACTTGAGTAGATGAGGATACAATACCTGAACCATCCAAGTCTAATGAATTAGTTGTAAATACAACATTTGTGTTACCTCCGTGTCCAAGAATATGTAATTTCTTAGCATCGGTTTCATAGTACGGAATACCATCAACGGAGTGGTCAAAAGAACCACCTGTTACATCAATAGTAGCCGAACCTGTTAATATTTTGTTAGAGGGAGTTAATACATTTCCTTCAACTCCAACAAATAGTAAACCCTCTTGGTGTACTGATAGGTCAGAGCCCGAAGCGATGATTAACTCACCATTAATCGGGGTGATACTAGCTATACTCTCGAGTTTACCTCTTCTATGTTTAATAGTTTGAGCCATAATTTTTTATTTCCTTTTTTTAATAATTAAATCGTAACATTTTTAAAGAGTATATACCCCGATTAAAACTCTATATAGAGTCTATATTTATTATAAATATAACTAAAATTCAGAACCATCTAATTCTGTGGTCTGAACTCCACCTTGGAAGTGTGTTGAACCAGTATCTATACCGATATTTCCACTGCCTGTTGTCAATCCTAATCCTGCTAATGAACCACTATCAACACCAATTACTACATCACCACTAGCTCCACCGCCTAAAATTCCACTTCCTGCGGTCACCCCAGTGATATCACCTGAACCACCTCCACCAGAACCAGTCAAAGCTGATAAATCTACTGACATTGATATTTGGTCTGAACCACTCAGTTCTTGTCCAAATAAGGTAAGTGTTTTTACACCATCAAACGATGCTGATACAAATGAACCAGTAATATAACTAAATGGTTTAAATGATACAGTATCAACGAATGTACTAATGTAGTCTGCTGGTGTAACTGTAGCTTGAAATAGTGAACCACTATCTTCTACCCACAGTATTTGTTTATCTGAAAAATAATTTACAGAAGTTGCGTTCATTACAGATGCCGATATGTAAGTCTTAAACGCACCTTTAATTCGTTGAACATCTGCTAATACGATATTCGAACCAGTTGCTGCGTTTGTTAATTGTACTCTTGAACTAAATGATGGCATCTTATTCTTTTCCTTTTTTTATATATATTAACTTGGTAGAGAACCTGAACTAGCTATAATTCTTAATAAAACTGAATTAGCTGCGTTGTGTCCTTTCCTACCTATTACAAAATGTTTATCAAAACCATTTATTGAACCAGATGTATCTAATGTGTGAATTATAGAGTTTTCAGCTCCGAATCCACTTCCATCTGCGTTTATCGCCATTACATACTCTCCTGCCGTACTTCCACCAAATGAATCAGTCATTGATGTTGGTATTCCAATCATATCTGAACCCGATGGTGCGATAACTATGTATTGATTCGCTCCTCCACCCATTGAGAATGTACTAGCACTTAATATTGTATCTAAGTTTGAACCACTTAGTATTGCTACTCTTGTAGCGGTTGCTCCACCTGCTAAACTTAATGATGCATCACCTAAAGATGAGCTTAATAGTCTCATTGGTGAAGTATCATTTGCAGTAAATGCAGTCACTTCAGGTGGTGTTGCTGCATTTGTTGTACTAATTCCCATTACTGATGTGTAACTCGTACTTAATCCACTATCAGAACCATAATCTGAACGATATACATATACTTTACCATATTCTGGTGATTCTGTAATAGTAAAACTTCTATCACTATAAGTTTGTGATTTACCAAATTGGTCGGTGATTGTAATACTATAATAATATTGTCTAGCAGTCGCATTTTCAGTTAAATGTAATCCGATTGATGATGAATTAGCGTTTGAATAAACTAATTCTACATCAGAACCACTTAATGATGCACTAAATGGAGTATCTGATTCATCATCACTAACACTCATACTAACCATAGTCACACCATTTAATGCTAAATCTGTTTCAAATTTAGCTGATTGGTCTGTAAATGAAATACTTGGTGCTTGGTTAGCTGCTACACTTGCTGTAAACGCTGTTTCCTTCGTTGTACCGAATGTATTTGTTGCGATGGCACTTCCACTTAGTAAATCCCCACTTGATGTCGTAGAACCACTTAAATTAGTTTTTATAGATAGTCTACCATTTGAAGAATTTATATCAAATACTCCACTACCACTATTCATAGTCCAAGTTACTGATTGATTTGCTGAAAATGCAGCTATTGTACCACTTCTACCATTTGAGTTAACATACACACTTGCTCCACTAACTGCTGATTCTATCACATACGGAGTGCTCCAGTTATCTGATACTGTTGGTGGTGTATCATCAGTAATTGGTATTGTTATAATTGCTTCATTTGATGCGGTATTGTATGAATCTCGGATTCTTACCGTATACTGATATTCATTTATCAAATCAGAATTTATATATACACCATTTTTTCTAGTCACTTGCCCACTTGTACTACATTGAAATGCATTATTTGTTGGGTCACTTTGGGATGTACCACCATATGATGCACTTGAAACATTTGCATCATCTAATTCTAATTTATATAATGTGAAATCACTAAATGTTATTGTATCTCCTTCATTATCTGTAGCTGATATTGTTGCTACAACTGCTCCGTTTGAACTATTTTCACTAATTGATGAAAGTGTTTGATTGTTTATTGTTGGATGAACATTATCAGTTACACTTACGGATATAGGTAGTATTGTTTGACCAACTGTACCTTGTGATGCTGATAAAAAGTGTTCATCAGATGCGGTTACTGCAAATGTGTATAATGATTGTACTTCATAATCTAATGAAGCTGTATTTTGTCTAATATCAAAATAGTTTGAATATTTGTGTATATCAAAGTGATTATTATCAATGGAGGTTGATGTAATTGTAATTGAATCGCTTTCATCATCAGTAAAGTAAACTCTTTTTACTAATGCATTATTTGATGAATTTTCATTAAAACTTGAAGTTACTGATGTAATTACAGTACCACTAGCAGACCCTTCTCTAAATTTAGGAGCAGTGTTTGGAGTTACTCTTATATGAATTGTTTTATTTGTTGTACCACCGAATGTATCAGTAGCTTTTATCAAAAAAGGATGAGCACCACCAGCAAAAATAGATGTATCAGTATTAATAGATGATGTTGTTCTTGCTCTTGCAGTAACAACTGCAGTTGATGAATTTATTGCGAACTTATCAGCTGTATATCCACTCTGAGTAGCATATGTAATAGTTTGTCCTTCTGAATCAGTAGCAGAAACAGTGCCAACTATTGAATCAATATCCTCAAACTCATCTATACTAAAAGAAACAGAGTTTATTGTTGGTGATGTATTAGGAAAGAATATTGATTCTAAAAAATTTTGTATTGAACCTGATGTACCGAAGTTATTATTATATACACCCGATGGTAAATCTGTATTAGATACAGTTCTATTACCATCAAATGCTATAGATGATGAAACTTGGGAAGCACTTATAAATCCTAATTCACCGATTTGACCAGCTCCACTAACTATTCCACTATCTAAACCAGTTAAATATGAACCACTTACTGATTCAATACTACCAACTCTCTGGTCTAACGATGCGGTGGTAGAATGAATGTTTGTAATATTAATTGTATTTGAAGCAGTATATGAATTAAGTGATGTAATATCAGTAGAACCACCACTACTTCCACTAATATGAGAAATAAATATAGCACCTCCCATATTACCATGTGAAGTACATTGGTAATAAAGAACATCAGGTGCCTCCATTGGTACATCAAATATAAGAGTACCATTTGAAACATCGTTATTGGTTATACCATTATTATATTGAGTACCAGATGAACCATTTGCGGTTGTTTGGATTCTGAATGGGTGTGCACCCATACTATTAGTAAATTTATATTTTTGTCCTCTAACTAAATAAATGTTAGGGTCTGAAGCTGAACCTGTAAATCCTGGTCCTTGGAATACATAATGATTTGAACCATCAGCGGTTAGATTCCATTCAGAAGTATATTCAGCTATTGAAGCTGAATTAACAGTCATTGATGCAGTATCCGAGTTTGATATGTAAGAACCACTTTCTGATTCAATACTATCTAATCTTTGGTCTAATGAAGAAGTCGTTGATTCTAAATTAGTTAGTCTTACATTAGCTGAGGATGTATATGTATTTAATGATGTTGTAGAATCTGATGATGATATAAATCCAAAATCAGTAATTTGTTTTGATGAACTTAACAATACTGAACCTGTAAATGTTTCTAAATTTGTAAGTTTAACATTTGCAGATGATGTAAAAGTATTTAAAGAAGTTATATCACTTCCACCTCCTCCACCATATGAACCAGTATTTGATTCAATTTCCCCAACTCTTTGTTCAATCGAAGATGTTGTAGATTCAATATTATTTAATCTAATATTTGTTGAACCTGTATATGTGTTTAGATGTGTGATATCAGTTGAACCACCTCCTCCTCCACCACCAGTAGAGTTAATAGTAATACCACCACTACCAGAGGAAACTGTAACATTTGTTCCTCCTATAAATGCTGGAATGCCAGTTATATTATCATATGTAATTTGTGATGAACCAGATACGACACCATCACCTAATGTATCTAAGAAATCTGCAGCGAGTTGAGATGCACCTGATACAATATCACTTCCACCTAATATTTGTATTGCGCCTGATACAATTCCTCTACCAGTTGTTTCAACACCAGATAAAGTACTACCATCACCTACGAAAGTATTTGCAGTAATAGTTGAACTAGCGCTTATAGAACCTGTAACATTAAAAGAACCTGTAATGTGCGAAGAACCACTTACTTCAAAATCACCTGTAACTTTAGATGCGGTTACAACTCCTTGTATTTGTCTACTACTAATTAGATTTGCCATTATCTACTTACTATCTTTCCTTTTACTAAAAAATCACTAGCAACTATGCTATCAGGTGAAGCAACTATTGCTTGGTTAAATGTAACTACTATATTTGTTCCATTATCAATTATCGCATATTTATCAGAACTTTGCTTAATGCTTTGTAAATAAATATCAACATAGTCAGAAGAAGAATCAATTTTTACTTCTTCATATAAAAATTTTTTATTTGATAATGTTAAAGTGAATATTACACCATCTAAATTAATAGAATCGGGTGTATGATTAGTTACAAACATATCATCAAAAATATTTTGTATTAAATCATTTGATTTAGCTTTTGAATCATAAGGTACTACTATATCAGGTTTTTTTCTACTCATAATTTCACCAAATCTCCCTCTATAAATATTTTATCATTTGAATCTAATGTATAATCAAAATTTTCTCTTTTAAATTTAATAAAAAAATCTTTTCCACTTTGTTCAAAAATATAATCAGCATCAAGTATAAATTGTCCATTTATAAATATATCAAATCGTGCATGGTCAGGTCTTAAATCATCAAATCTTACATCCATATCTTTAATTTTACAATTTGATACTTTGTAAATAAAAAAAGTTTGGTCTGTTAAATCAACTTCTTCCATTTGAAACTCATTTGGTTCATTTACTTGTTGTAATATTCTTCTTACATCTTTTACACTCATACTTCTTTAAATTTACCTACTATTGCGAATTCATCTGAACCAGATAATTCATAACCTAATGTTGTGCTTGATGCAGAACCGATTGAACCTGTTGAAAAATTAAATTCAACTTCATTAGCTGAACTACTTACATAGTAACTATATTTTTCTGATGGTATAAAAATACCATTTACAAAAACTTTAAACCAATTATTAACATCAAAGTTTCCTTCTAATGATGGTGGTAACTTTGGAACTTCTGCACTATATATTTTTACAGTATCAGCGTCAATGTAACTACCAGATACCGAACCTCTAGTGCCTAAAAAATCTAACACATCAGCGTATTGATTTATTGTTTTTTGTTTTACTGGATTGATACCAGTCCCACCACCAGTTAAATCAGCTTCATATCCGAATACAACTCTTTTTGGAGTAAATTCTTTATTTGATGTTGGTTTATTATTAAATTCAGATGGAAGTAGATATGCATTTACTGCCATTGTAAAAGATGTCCTTACTACCCTTTCACTACCCTGTCCTACTTCGGTTTGATTATCAAAAGAATCAATTCTAACTCTAAATTTATATTTTTTCTTATCACCCCAATATTCATCAGTAGCATATTGAAATTGTTCTACAATTTTATTCATATGTTCTGTAAAATTAGTCCAAATCATTACTTCATATGATACAGTTACATAATCAGGCACTGCTATGTTAAATGCTTCAACATTCGGTTTGATATCATTCATCAAACTAAACTTATCATATTTTTGTTTTTTATTGTATTTAGTTAGGGTTGGATAGGAAATATTTCTATTCATAGTATTAGCTAATGAATCATCTCTAGCTATACTATTTCTTTTATACATTATCAAAGGTATTTGAATTTTACCTCTTTGGTCTCTTATATATCCATCTTTAGTTGCTGCTTTCCATCTTTCAGGATTTCCGTATATTAATGGTACTTTTACTTTAGTTCCATTTTCTTCCACATCAGGTATAACTACATCGGTCATATACTCCATCATAGCAAAATCAATATCGTATAAAGTAATACCAATTTTTGCTTTTGAATCTAAAGCAATTTGCTCTCCCCTATTTTTTTCTTTACTAATAGGGTCTGAACTTTTATAATTGTATGATGATGTTTTTGCCATTATACTATTCTTTCCTCTATATTAAGTTGAGACCTTCTAACCATAAATGTAGAACATATGATTGAGAATTTTTCTTCAGGTCTACCATAAATTAATTGATTTTGTCCAACTTTATCAATTTCAAAATATGCATTATTATGAAAAATTATATCTCCAATTTCAGGATAAAGATTTTTATCTTTTAAAGTACTTCTATTGAATCTAAATTCAGCGTTTTGTGCTCTATCAGGTCCAAATCCTTCATATTCAATTGAACTTTCATCTCTCTCTATCATACAAGCGACTTGTACAGATGGTAGATAAGATTTATTTAAAGATTCACCGTATAGGTTTGTTTTACTTTCTGAAATAGAAAGCTTAAAAACTTCTACAGTAGTTTGAACTACTACATCTACCAATTCTTTAGAAATCTTCTGAAAGAATGCTAAATCCTTTTGTTGTACAAATCTCGCCATTTGTTTATCCTATATAAATGTTCAAAGGCACTTTGGATATAACTCTCTGTTGTGCATCCGATTGGTCTGCTTCACTCTGATATCTTTCTTTATCTGATAAATCATTAAGTACGTCTCTCAATTGTTCAATAAGAGAATCTTTTTCAGTTTGTGCTTCGGACCTAAGAGCAGCTCCATCTAATGATACCTCAGAACCAGGAATAGGTACAGATGAGAATTTTTCTCTAATCGCTCCTAATAATTCTTTAGCTAATGCTAATGTATATTTTCTAATCCATTGTTTACCAACATCATTTATTCTACTATATGTATGAAAATCATATCCAGTGTTAGAGTAATCAGCTATAACACCATCTGTTACACTTGTAGCTTGTGCATCAAATTCAGATTTTACAATATATTCAAAGTGTAATTTTGATGATTTGACCGGTTTTGGAAATATTCTTATTTTGTTATTTACAATATTGAATGTAAATGCTGATTTTCTAATCTGGTCATTAAATTCAATTGCTCCAATTCTAAGTAAATCTTCATATATAGGCATTAATACAAATTGTGCGGCTGGTGAAAACGAACCAAACCCAAACTCATCAATTAAATTAAGTGTACCCTGTCCACTTACCGAATATGGGTCAAAAAATTTATTTATTGCTGGTGTTGCTTCATAAAATACTCTTGTAATATTAAGTCTATTACCACTTTCTGAAGCTTCTCCCCATAAAGCTTGTAAGTCATATACTTGTGAACCACTATTTAAATCAATACTACCACTTTTTACATCAACTTTTCCTCCAACACCTGCATAAGTACCATATGAATCTGATATTTCAATAAGGTTAGGTAATGGATTACCTGCTATTTTCTTTTGTGTAAAATCAGAACCTGTGGGTTTACCTTGTAAAGATGTAAGGTTATTTTTTATATTAAATTGATTTACTTGTGCTGAATATTCTGATACTGCTTCTTCAAAACACGCATAAAAATTTAAATCTACTAATTCAACATCAACGATTGGGTATCCCAATCTTTTAGCACACCATGATGCGATTTTAGGTCCTTCTGTCTGATATTCCGAATCAGTATCATAAATACCGAATGGTGTTGAACCTGAAATTGCATTATCTGCTGAACCACTCCAAAAGTTAGACATATTCTCTCCTTTATATTATTTCTCTTATATAAATATAGAATAAAAACATATCAATAAAAAAGACATAAAAAAAGGGGAAATTTCTTTCCCCTTAATTTAATTTACTAAGTTATCTTAGATTTAGATTAAATCCATATCTGCAATATCGATAGTACCATAGAATTCTGGTCTTACCATTTTCTTAGCGTATCTAGTCATCACACCTCTTCGTGGAGTGAAGTTAGATGGGTCATATACCAATGGAGTCATAATTAGTGGTACATATGGTGCGTAAACCGCTCCACTTTCAAGGAAGTTATTTCCTTTGTATCCTAACAATAATTGGTTAGAAACCATGTAAGGATTTTTGTACACTGTATATCTGTTAGATAATGCTCCAATAGCACTTACACCAGCTGCAAACTCCATAGCGTCTTTTCCTGCGTTGACTGTAAATTGAGGAATTGATTCCAAAATTGTACAAACATCAGGAGAAGCTACGATAAAGTTAGCACCACCTCTAAGAGTTAATTGGTGAATCTTATTAGATACTTTATTAATTTTAGTACCTAATGTAGAGAACCAAGTATTCTTAGTATAAGCTTGACCAGTAAATGCACTCATTTGGAATGCAGAACCATCCCACTCAGAACCAACTTTAGCTGACCATTTTTCGTTAGTCAATGCACCAGCTCTAATCATATCTAAAATTTCTAAGTCAATCTCTAATGAGATATACTCAGATAACATAGAAGTTAATTCAGCTTCAGCATCGATAGAATGGTAAGCGTTAAGGTCTTGAGCAAGCTCTGGAGTCCAAACTGCTTTTAGTTTTCTAGTCTTAGCTACGATAGCCTCAGATTTCAATTCTAAATCGATTTCTGGAATATCAAGTACAGTACCACTTCCAGCAGAACCACCAGCATTATTAACTGGGTCTCTATCTTCGAAGTCACCTCTATTAGTAGAAGCAGGTACATTTGCGAAGTTTACATCAACTGCGTCGATGTTAGCATCAGCAGCACCAGAAACGAAGAATACAAAATTTGCACCCTCAACTCTGTTGTGTTCACCGATTGTTTCGCCTAAGTCTCCACCATCACCAGCATCTGTGATTGTAAATGCTTTAATAGCATCACCATCAGCTTGGTCTGAGATGTCAGATTTAGCGATAGTAATTTTGAATACTTTGTTTGCTGCTACTGAAGCAGTAAAGTTAGAATCATAGTTAATATCACTCATAGATGCAGTAGCTACAGTTGTGTTACCAGAAGTAACTGCTACATTTTGGTCGTTAAGAGAATACCCATAACGTCCACTACCATAAAGACCTTTACTAGCAACATTAGTTGAACCTAAGTCCGAACCATCACCACCAAATAGTGAAGAACCACTATATGGAGCAACAGCTGAACCAGAACCAAACTGGTTGTTGTTGTATTTAAAGTCTAGGTAGAAAATAAGTCCTGATGGTAAGTTCATTGGTTGAACAGAAACGAAATTCTTCGCTGCGATTTCACCAAAGATTCTTCTTACCAAAGGAAGAGCTACACCATTCCACTCCTCATTACCTGAGCCGTTGGAAGTAGAGTTAGCTTCATCAAGCAATTGTTTTGCTTGGTTTTCTAAAAGAACAGCCATTTGATGCTGGTCTCTTTCCTGTAAACCTTCTAAAAGTCCAGTTTTATCCCATTTTCCTTTTAATCCTCTTGTTTCCTCAAGCATTATAGATTGTGGGTTCTTTCCTTCCATAAGTTTATTTAAATCAAAATTTGCCATTTTTTCTCTCCTTATAAAAAATTAAATTATTTAATGTTAGCTAACTTTTTAAATCTGTCAGCTACTTCGTTACTTTCAGAAATAATTTCTTTCTTAGGAGCAGTTGATTTCTGAGCTTTAGAAGCGATTCCTTCTGTTACTCTTACTTTTTTATTTTCTCCACCGAATTTCATTGATTCTGCTAATGTAGCGAATACCAATTTCACCTCTCTAACAGATTTTGTTCTGTCAAGAGTTTCTACAACTTTACTTTTTTGGTTATTGTCCATAGCATATGAACGGAATAACTTGTTAGCGTAAAGTAATTTAGCGTTAAGTAGGTTTACTTCGTTGATAGTCTTTTTAAGTTCTTTTACAGTAGCGTAAGCTTCCTCTAATTCCTTAGAAAGTTCTTCAACTTGGTTGTTAGATTCATCCACTTCTTCTTCAGAATCATCTTCTTCGCCGTATCCCATTTCTTTTAGGATTTCGTCTAAGTCGATATCTTCTTCTTCTTCCATGTCTTTCATCTCATCCTCACCAGCTTTCATTTCTTCTTCGCCGTGAGACATTTCTTCTTCACCATGCATTCCTTCTTCTTCACCGTGCGCCATTTCTTCTTCACCATGCATTCCTTCTTCTTCACCGTGCGCCATTTCTTCTTCACCGTGTTCGCCTTCTTCAACTTCTTCCTCATCACCTTCTTCTTCTGAAAGTTCTGATTCAAGTTCTTTAATGATGTCCTCAAGATTTAACTCTTCGTCAACCTCATCTTCATCATCTTCATGATAGCCTTCATTCGCTTCTTCTTCATCATCAGACTCTACCTCATTTACTTCAGTTTCTTCTTTAACTTCAGCGTTTTCTTCCGATACAGTTTCTTCAACTTCATCTTCAGAATCTTCACCTTCTTTTAAATCATCAACTTTTTCAACAGCGTCTAATTCTTCGCCAGGAGCTGCAGTTTCTTTTTCAGTTTCTGGGTCTAACTCAGTATGAGCCTCATCGTACTCAGGTTCTTTGTTATCTCCACTACCGATACCAGAAGAATCTACTTCCTCTGCTACTTCTTCCATATCATCTTCTTCTTCTTCCATTTCTGATTGAAGTTTTTTTGATAAAATAGATTGTAGCTTTGGTGTAAATGCTTCCTCTAATGCGATTTTAGCATTAGCGATTGCAGTTTCCTTTACAGCTTTAGCGTCAGCGATGGCTTCTTTTAATAATTTAGAATTTGCCATTTTTTGCCTTCCTTATTAATGTGAAAATATTATTGGGATTTTCAATGATGTTAGGTCGGTTGTTCGGTCACCACTTAGAAAAGGGTATTCATTAACCAACGAATTCAAACACACATAGAATCGTGTGTTACTGAGTATAAGTATTATAATATATTAAAAAACGATAATTTATCTTCGTTTTTTTCTTTTTTTAGTAAATAATCTGATTGTTTTATCACCATTATCTATCTTTTCAAGCATTGTTAATTTTTTTTGTGCTCGGATAGCTTCCATCTTTTGTTTTCTTCTTACGGTTGTAGGTTTTAAATATTGTTGTTTTGTCCTTAACAATTGTAGATGCCCAGATTCTTCTATTCTTCTTTTAAAAATTCTAAGTGCTTTTTGTATATTTCCTTTTCTTACTGTTACGGAAACTAACTTTGGGTGTTTACTCATTCTCCTTTATTTAAATAACTATGCACCAGTTTTTGAAAAGGTTGGTTTTTTACCTTTGGACCTATTTCCTCCCTTTTTAGCATCACCAGCTTTTCTTTGGTCTGCTCTTTTTCTTCTTACGAAAGCTGCTCTACCTTTAGGTCCTAACTTAGCTGCTTTTTCTTTTGATAAACATGCTGCGTATGCACCACCTTCTTTTCCTCCACCACATTTACCTAATTTTTGTCCATCAGAGCCATATCTATCCCATCCTCCACCTGATGATGAACCAGTCTTACCTTTACCAAACCATTTACGCAAATCTTCGTTTTGTGGTTCGTTTACTAATTCATGTAGGATATCTGTTAAGTTCATCTTATTTTGCTAATTGAAATAGTTTTTCTTCTGCAGCACCATTACTTCTATAATCATAATGTTTTGCATTTATTTTAAAATCTTTTAAACCTTTTTCTAAAAATGCTCTGTATTTTTTCTTACCTAATTTTTTTTCTATTTTGGATAGTGCATCATAGAATTTTATTTCAGATTTTCCAACTTTCTTTTTAAGTTTAACGATTTGATTTTTATCTTCGTTTACTGATTCTGCAAATCTACCAACAATCATTTTAAAAAACTTATTATTTGGTTTACCAGCTATAGCTGTAACAAAATCCATTCTATCTCTTAGATTACCCTTTCTTACAAAGTTAAAAAGTTTTCGAGCATCAATTTTATTTTTCTTAATAAAATCATCAACGGCAACACCACGAGTACCAGTAAATCCGGCAATACCCATCGCTTCTTTACTTGCTTCAGCCATTGTAGGTTTGTTTGCAACATTAATTACTTTGTTTTGTTTTATGAATTCAACTGCATCTTTGTAATCAACTTTGAATTTTTTAGATAATTTTTTTATATTGTTTGGGGTAAACTGATTAAATTTTAATCTATCTAATGCTTTATCAAATTTAGATGGAACATAAAGTCTTTCGTTTACTGATTCACCGAATCCATATTTGTATCCACCTCTATGTAAAGCGTTTACAAACTTTGCTAAATCTTTTTTGTTTCTGAAAGTTTGGATATCAAAGAAATCACTACCATCTTTGTGTTTCTTTTTACCATCGTGGTAAGAGATTACATATTTTGATTTACCAACATTATTTTTTTGGTTGTATCTTTTTTGTCCTTCATCAATACCTCTGATTTTCTTTTGGGTCATCATTACTTTGTAACCATCCTTTTTCATATCAGCCATAAACTTTTGAGCCATCTTTTTATCGGCGTAAGCTGCGAATGCAGGTTTAATAGTTTTATTACCTTCTCTTTTTCCATAAGCTACAAGAAATGCTTCATCAACTGGCCCCTCATCATCTTCATACCCATCGTATCTGAAACTTCTATCTATTGTTTCTGATGTTTTTTCTTCTGAGTCTAAGTAATGATATGCTTTTTGTACATAATCTTTAGCTAATGTAAGTTTTGATTGCCACCAATTAGGAAAATCAACTTCACCTTCCATATCATCATACTTATCTAATTTATCCATTAGTTTCTTACCATACTCCATTATTTCTAATGCAGTTGATTTTAACATATTTGGTTCATCATCTTCATGCCCCACATCAGTATCTTCATCTATTGCTTTTGGGAATTTTGTTTTTTTGGCTAGTTGTAGAAGTTTTTTGACATCAGCTGGATTATTTCTATTAAACTTATCAGCGTTCTTCTTATCTTTGAAGATTGCAGAAGAAAATTTATTACCATCACGAATCATAATGATAATTCCTTTGTTACCAAAAAATCTTTCTGCTTCTACTTTAGCCATTTGTTATCCTTTTTTCCAACCACCACCAGCGGCTTTGTACTTTCTAGCTGCCCATCCGTTGGCGTAAGCTGAAGGATAAACATCAAACTTCTTTTTAGCTTGCGCTTTGTAGTATGCCCATTTAGATGGTTGTGTTGGAACATTTTTTTCAATCAATGGTGTAACTTTATTTCCAAATTCTTCTAAGGTATTTATTTCACCAATAGTATCTTTGTACATTTTAACAAGCATATCATCTGCCTTTGGCCCAGTTTTTATAAACTGAGTTCCAAAATCTTTTCTAAACATTTTTACAAAATCCTTTGAATCCTTAGCTCTCTTTGCCATCATATGAATTTTTTTCATCATACCTTCTTTGATTTTCTTCTTACCCTTTTTACCTTTAGCTTTGTATCCACTTGCAAATGCAGCTCTTCTTTGCGCATCTGATGCGAACCCATCTAAAATGTAATCACCATCTCTATGTTGAGATATACCATCCATATCTTTTAACATATCAGCGGTTAAATCTACTCCCATTTCTTTAGCTTTGTCTTGTAAATCTTTAAATCCAGCAGCTCCACCTTCATCTGATAGTTTATCTTTTAACGCAGATAATAGTTTTTCATTATCAACATCTTCGTTTATTGAACCACCACATCCACCTTCGGTTACTCCTCCGCAACCACAACCACAATCACCTTTTCCTTCTTTAATACCTAATCTTTGTTTCATTTCATCTTCTGAAATCTCACCAATCTTATAGTATCTTGATAGGATGTTACCCATATCTTCATACAGTCCATTTAATCTTTGGTCTAAGTTTCTTGCTTCTTTAGCAACTTTATCAAACTGAGTACCTAACTTAGTTAGTTCACTCATATTTCTTTTTATAGTATGTTTATCAAACCAATCATCAGCTTCTCTTAGAGCAAGTTCTCTTGCAGCTTCTGTAATACCACCTAAAGTTTCAGCAACTTCAATGATATCAGATTTTCTATCCATTGATTCTTGATATTTGTTGTATGTAGAAACGATTTCTAAGAAATGTTTTTTCACTTCATTAGTTAATCCTCTATCCTCTGATTCTTTAAGTATATCTATTAATTTCATTTTATCTCCTATAATCCATTTTTGTTAGTCTCATTGTAGATTCGTTTGTATCATCTATAATATTTTGTATCTTTGCAGCTAATTTCTTACTACCATTCATTTTTAAATCAAATGCGATTGCATCTAATGCGGAAACCCCATCCCAACCAGCTTGTTGTGTAGCTTCATGTGCTATTTCATCTGTACCTTCAGCTGAATCGTATAACTCTGAAGAATATACACTTGTTTTTTGCCACTCTTCATATTCAGGTGACATTATATCTGGCATATTAGGGTCTTGTCTTGGGTCTTTTGCCCATTCTGGTTTATCTTCTAATACTGCAATTAGTTTTCTTGCTTCAGAATGGAAGTTTGCATCAGTTAGAGCTTCAACAGCTGCTTTACTCATTCTACTTTCATATTCTTCTTTACCTAATTTTTTTGAAGTGATACCTAAACTTTCTGCTTTCTTACGAACTGCTTTGTTTACTTCAGGATTACCTGCTCTACCACCAGTTGAATCTTTTGGCCTACCACTATCTTTAGGTTCATCTTTATCTTTTTGCCCGGCAGAAGAGTCACCTCCCTTCGCTGCCTTATCTTTTTTTGGTTTATCAAAAATGTTTACTTTGGGTTTATCTGTTGGGTCTTTCTGTGCCCCATCTTTATCATCTTTTCTTTTTTCGTGAGTACCGGCTTTTACTGCAGCATCTCTTGCATCTTTTGTTTTAAATACAGAAGTTGTACCAGTTTCTTTACTTGTAGCAGTAAAAACATCTGCTTCAGTAATTGGTCTTAAATCTATTAATCCACCTAATTTTATCATGATAATTCCGTTATTATTTCTCTTATTAAATCATGTGCTTTACAATAGTCACCACAAACCTCATCAATCTTAATTTGTTTTGATTCGTTCATCGGAGTCATAAATGCACCATGTGTAGACGGGTTAGATACAAAATCCCAACCTATTAATTCAAAATCATCACCAACTGTTACTCCACCACCACTTCTTGGTTCTACCGAACCCATACCTCTTGATGATATACCTAAAAGGATACCAGCCTTTAACAATTCTTTAAGAATATTACCTGATGGAGTTGGTAGTATTTCAACCGTACCCATCAAATCATCACCATCCCAATGTATTTCTCTTACATTATGTGATACATTCTTTAAATTTATTACAGAAGATTCTGGATGGTCTAACTCACCCAATGCTCTTCTTTCTTTAATGAGAGTTTCATACTTCTTAGCTTCTCTCATTAGGATTTCCTTTGGATATACTCTTTCGTTTTGATTGGGTGCACCAGCTCTTTGTAGAATACCTTTAACAATAGTCCTACCATGCGAATCTTCATTCACTCTACCTTCGAATAATCTTGTTTCTATTAGTAGTTTACTCATTATGCTCCCCAACTTCTTCGTTTTTTAAATAATTCAAAAAATATTGCTGAAACTTCTTGTCTGATAATCTTACGAATCTTATCTTCATCTTCGTTAGTTACCTCTTCATTAATAACAGAAATACCATTATACTTGTGTATTAAAATTTCTTCCTTAACAATTTGTTTCAGTCTTGTTATTTTCATTTTTTAACTTTCTTTTTTTTCGCCTTTGCCTTTCCAAGCAGCATCGATTTTGTTAAAAAATGCTTTTTTCTCATCATCAGACATCTGAGGTATTGATTTACCAGACTTTTCTAACGCTTTTTTAAAAAACTTCTGATATTCAGTTTCTTCTCTTAATACATCTTTGATGATTTCTTTTAATCTTTCTTTTGTTATTTTCATTGGTCTAACTCCTTTATACTATTAACTATATTAATTAACCTTTCCTTTATCTTATAAATATGAGTATTTGTTCTTTTCCAATACTTATCTTTGTTCAATTCATTCATTGAACGAATCTTATTGTACCATCTAAAAAACATCTCCACTTCGGCTAATTGATACTTTAATTCCTTAAGTCCTAAAGATAACTTTTGATTGGGTGTTCTTGTTTCATCATTTTTTAATTCCAACCATCTGTTTACAGGTCTTTTTATCTTCTTACCTTCACCCACAATAGTATAACCCATTTGAGTAGCTATTCTTTTTCTTTTTTCTTTATCTTTTTTGGATTTCTTATTTAGAAAAGCATACGGAGTGTCAAAACCATCAATGTTAGCTGTTGTGGTTATTTCTTCTAATTCTTCATCCATCTCTTGGACGAGTTTACGAATATATTCTTTAAGCTTTGTTTCTAACATTTTTTATTTCACTAATCAATTCATAAGCTATCATCATAGCTGATACCTGATTATCAGAAACCACCCTACCAATCTTAGTTTTTCTTAAAACATTGATAGTTTCTTTTAACTTTATTTTCGTAACCTTATCTTTTATCCCTTTATGTTGTGTTACCAACTTTGTAATTACTTCTTTGAGTTGTTGAGTATAGTATTCTTTAAATTTGGAAGTATTACTGACATTATTAATATATTCTTTTAATAATGCTTTTTGAGATTCGTTTAATTTGTTGTGTTTTTTATTAAAATTATCTAACAATACTTTATATGTTAAAAATCTATCTTCTTTTGTTTGATTTCTAAATTCAGATATTGTCTTATTTTCAATAAGTTCTTTTTTGTTTTTGATTTCACCACCAATTAGTCCTTCAACTATAGTATATTTTGCATCAAATACATCTTTTATTTCAAAGTGTTCTTTATTTTGTGCTTCAAATATTTTGTAAATGGAAGCCATTACTTTATAATTTGTAATAGGTGATGATAAAAATTGATTAATATCAAAAGATTCTTGTATTTTTTTAACTAAATTATATTTTTCTTTAGTTAATCTTTTTACATTTATTCTTTGTCTAGCTTCTAATATAGTATCAATGAATTTTTCAGCTCTATTTTCTGATTTATATTTTTCTTCAGAAAGCATTTGATACAACTTTAGCTCTTTACCTAATTCAGTTTTTTGATTATAAAATTCTTTAAGAATTTTTTGTGCGTGTTCTTTTTTATCACCATTTAAGACCTCAAAGGTAATTTGTCTTACTAATAGCTCAAACAATATTCCAGTGTTCTTAAACTTACTATGTTTAATTTTTTTCATTTTACTTCCTAATTTGATAGAATACTTAATCTCTACTATAAATATAAAAATATTTATTAAAGAGAATTATTCCTCTATAATGTTACTTTCATCTAACATATCTCTCTCTTTAAGAAACTTTCGTTTTGATGAAACACCGTTAACTATAGTCTTTATTTTTTCTGGTGAAAACTTTGTTTCCTTCTTCAGTGCGTTCTTACGCTCTTTATCCCCAAGAGGGTCTCTACCATAAGGATGCTTATCTTTCTTATAAGTATTACCTTCTCTCGGTCTACCACCTTTATTTTTCAATTCATTTTTGATATTTTCTAAAGATTCTTCAACATCTACAGGTTCTTCTTCTTCCTTAGCAGGGTCACTACCCTCATCTTCTATTGAACGGAATCTAAATCTATCTTTTAAATCTTCAATCATTGTTTCTCTTTGTTTATCAGATTCACCCTTGCTAAGTTTGAATATATTATCATATACCCAATCTTTAGATAACATATTTAATCCTTGTATATCTTGCGCTAATCTAATTTTTTCACTCCAAAGATTAACCTTCTCTTGTTCATATATAAATGATGGATTTACTAATGATAATTCGAAGTTTGTTAAATCTGCATCTGTAATACCTTGCGAATATAAATGTACAATCGCTATCTTACTTAATTCGGATACAATAATCCTTTGTATTCTCTCAATAGTTCTTGCAAATCTTACATCCTCTGCTGCTAATGTGGCTTTACCATTAACTTGTTCTTCATACCCTAAATATGCTTTTGGTATTTTTAAAGCTGCGAATAGTTTATTTTTTAGATAATCAATATCTTCAATATTACTAAATTCTAAACCTGATAGATTTTCGATATTAGTACCACTATCTCCACCTCTTACTGGTAGATAAAAATCTTCAGTAAGATTTTGTATATTATATTTTAAGTTGTAATCACCTGTATTTTGGTCAACAAAAGGAATCTTTTTCATTTTATTGATAATTCTTTGCATATAGTTATCCACTTCATTTGGTGGAATATTTCCTATATCAATTTTAAACACTCTTTTTTCAGGTGCTCTCATAATCCTATGAATTAACATAGCATCTTCCATAAGAGATAATTGTTTCCACAACCTTCTACCATTTTCAATCATCGATTTACCATATGGTAAGAAGTTTGTATCAGCTAATAATCTGAAGTGTGCTATTTCAAAGTTTTCATAATCTACTTTTCCTAAAGAATCATCTTCAACATGAAACTTAACATAATTTGGATTATTTGGGTCTGTATTTTCTAATCTTTCTGTACTATAAACCGATAAAGGAGTTACATTAACAATACCCTTACCTTCTGCCATTTCTAACGATAAGAAAAAATCTCCATACTTACACATATTTCTTGTCCAAGGCCAAAGATTAAACTCTATATTTAAAACATCATAAAATAAGTTGTTTAATATTTGTTGTACTTGTTCATTTGATGAACGAATTGTTAAAATATCACCATATTCGTTTTTAAGTGTTGATTCATCGGAGTAAATATCCAACGCTGATGCTAATATAGGGTCATTATCCATAGCATCATAATCTCTGAATAATTCTCTTCGAACTTGCTGATATGCTAATGATTGAGCTGAACCAGCTTGTTCATAAAATCCTTTTTGTAATTTTGTATATCGGTCTCTTAGATGTGATAAGTTTGTTTTTTGTCTCTCATCGACATCAGAAACTCTTCTTCTACCTTTAGCATCGACTCTAACGATTGCTTGTGTTGAAAAAAGTTTTCGTAATCTACCGAAAAATGAAGTATCTGCCATTTTATTTTAATTTAATTATATAACCTTTATTACCAAGCTCTACAACTCCAATATCTAGCCTTATGTCTTGGACCAGGATTATCACAGTTGTGTCTTGCTCTGAATGATTTTCTTCTTGCAGGGTCTGACTTTTTTATTCTCATAGTCTTTTCACCTCCCTTGCCTTTGTGACCAAAATTAACTTTTACAACATTTCCTTTTGGATTTTTAACATAAACTTTAAACTTTTTAACATCACCTCTTGTTGGTTTACCTAATTTAACCTTTCTACCTTGATATTCAGCTTCATTAACATCAGGTTTGTAATGTTTTAAAAATTCAATAAGTTCTGTAATATCTTGTTCGTTGATAACATCATACTCTTGAATCTCTTCGGATTCATTTCTGATGATGTTAATGTGATTTGAATATAATGCTTTTGTAATATTGTCCATATTTAACTCCTTACACTATAAATATATAATTTTTCATTATTACCTAATTAACCAAGTCAAATCCTCATCAGTATCACCAACTCTTTGTGTCCATGGGTTTCCTTGCACAGTGCTTCCACCACCATAAACACCTTCTCCATGTGTGTGTTGTCCGATATTACCTAAAGCTCTTTTTGTTAAATCAATCCCTTCCTGTCTTAATCTCAAAGCAGTATCTCTAACCCACAATCCGATTGCGAATGACATTGTTAAGTCATCATTATAACCTTTCATTGCTTCAGCTCTATTACCTGTCCATATAAATGTAAATAATTCATCAATAAGTCTACTTGAACGAACTGTACAAGATTTTTCTCTAAAGTAATCATCTAACTTTGATATAATTAAAGGTCTTGTTTTAGATGTAGTACTAAAACCAGCAATCATTCCTCTTTCTTCTCTACGAATTTTGTTTGTCATCTGATTTTCTACATCTACATACTTTAAATCTTTACTCATATAAAATAAGTTAGGATATGCTCTATCAATTATTTGTTGAATTACTGCCCATCCTATATTTGCGTTCTCAACTACTAATAATGCGTTATTATATTCAGTTGCTAAAGAAACTAAAAAGTTTCCAAAATCTTTTGTATCTAATTTACCTTTATATTCAGCAACTTGTGATGCTTGTTCTATATCAAAGACATGAGCTGCGGAAAAATCCGAAGAATCACCTCTTGCAACATCGGCTACAACCATATAACCTTTTTTATAATCAGGATATTCCCACTTCCATAGGTTTCCATCAAATCCAGTCTTTTCTAATGGTTCTTGTACATATGTTTCCTTATAGAACATTAGTAACTGAGGGTCAATTACAGTATCACCCGAAGAAACAAAATCACAATCACATTCTTGTGCAGCTCCTTTTGGTCCTAATAGTTTTTCTTGTTCATCTCTCCACTCTTGATTTCTTTCTGGATGTACACTCCAATGTAATCTAATTGTATTGAACCCATTTTGTTCTTCCTCTGCCCCTACCCATGTTTTATGAAAGAAGTTACCAACACCATTTGGAGTAGAAAGAATAATAGCACTACCACCAGTAGATAAAGTAGATTGAGATGATATCCATATATCTTCAATCTTATCAATAAACGCTGCTTCATCAAATACTAATAAGGATAGTGCTTCAGAACGACCAGCATCACCAGCTGCTGATGTTGCTTTGATTTGTGAACCATTAGAATACCTTAAAGATAGTTTATTATCTTCTATAGCCGTTTGTTTTAACCACGATGGTAAGTTATCATTCATATACCTTACCTTAGTAACTAAGTTTTTTGCTACTTCTTGCTTTGTTGCAATAATTAAAATATTATAATCAGAATTAAATAACATTTTCCACAATGAAAATCCTGCAACTAATGTTGATATACCTGTCTGACGAGATTTAAGTACAATATTATATCGTTCTTTATCAAACTCAGTAAGAGTTCTTTCTTGAAATTGAAATAAATGAAAAGGTATCTTCCCTCTTACAGGATGTTGGATATAGCAATACTTTTTCATAAAGTGTATCGGGTCTGATGCACATTTCTGATATTCAATTTTGATAATCTCCTTTAAGGATGCCATCTATTTGTTTTTCTTAAATGATAATTTCCAATATAGTGAACCACCAACATAAGGAGTTACATTATTATTTGCATTTAGTACACCTAAATTTAATCCAAATATTTTATCCTTCTTGTCTTTATATAAAATACCAAATTTTGCACTTTGTATAAAATCGGTTTTATTGAAATCAGCGCCAACTCCGTAATAGAATTGTCTTTTGGGTAACTCTTTTACTATTTTTGTATTGTAGATTGTTGGAATCTGAAAGTTCCATTCTATTTTTCTACTTAGGATTTTATTTTGAGATATTGTATCAGTAAGAAATCCAAATCCTAAAGATGGATTCGGTTTTGTTCCCAGTGAATCAATTGTTATTTCAGGTCCAAAATCATATGTAAGATTTAAAGTATCTTTTACAATATATTTTGCGTAATAATCTTCTACTACTTTAAGTGAATCAACATCAGCTGGTACTTCTACAGTAACTGTTTCTACTTTTGTAATATACTTAGGTACATACTTTGGAACTTCGATTGTTTTTTCAATAAATACTGTATCTATCTTTTGTTCTAATAATTCATAATCTTTTCCGTCTACCTTAACTATATCTTTAGGGTCTGTGGATGAATCTCCACTACAAGCTCTCATCAATAGTATAACAACTATCAATCCTACAATCAGTATCTCCTTGAAATACTTTTGTAATGTATTAAAGAATATGTTCATAATTTTTTTCTTTTAATCTATCGAAACACTCTTGTCTCTTTTCTTTTATTTCTTCTAACTCTTCTTTACTTTTATCTACAAACTCTCTCATTTCTTTTTTCATTTCATCTACAGGTCTTGGGAGAGTATATGTTTCTGTAATTTTACCATCTTCACCATATTGGTGATATTCTTGTTTTAAATCTTTTATTTCTTGTTCTATTGCATCTAATCTTAACATACCATCAGCCATAGCATTCGAAAACATTTTGTATTTTGCGAAATCTTCATAAACACCATTAATTCTTAACTCAGTTTCCATCTTTTTATTACACCCAATACAGAATCCAGTTTTACGAATTAGTTTTTTATTATTAGGGCCGAATTCACCAACATGGTCACAATCAGGGTTTTTACATTCATTTTGTTATTGTAAGTATTTTCTTATATTTTCAAATACTTCTGAATTCTTACCGGTCTTTAAAGTATAACCTTCTTTCTTTTCATATCTATAGTGTTCATCTTCCCAAACATCACCAACTTCTCTTGTTTGTTTTTTTGCTTCCCATCCTACTGATTGGTTTTTTTCGTACTCACCAGTCTTAACCATATCGGCTAACTTTCTACGAGTTGGATGCATGAATTTTCTTTTGAATTCTTTTGCCATACTATTTTAACATATTATATATGTATATATAAATATCACTAAATTGTGAAAACAACAATTTTTAGAAAAATATACCTAATATTTGATTTAGAGGTGCAAATGTTCCTGTAAGTTTGAAGGTTTTTCCATTATAAGTGAATACAATACCCTCATTAGGTACTATTTTTTTAGCACCCCCAATAGAGTTTAATCTTTGAAGTTCTAATTTTAGTTTTTGGATTTTCTTTTCATCACCTGACTTTCTAACATCTTTGATTGTCTTATCCAATTTCTTTTTCATATCTCTTATAGCTTTATTAGGATTTACTGTTAATGCTGAACTTACAAATTGTAACACTTCTGCACCCAAACCTAAGAAAATATCTTCAAATGGTCTGATATTATCTTTAGCTATTTTACTATGTTTTTCTTTATCGGTTTTCTTAGCCCAATCTAAAGTTTTAGAATCAGAAATATTCTTCTTATCTAATCTAAACTTTTTATCAAAGAAAGCCCATCTTTTTACCAATCCCATTTTAGTTTTATTATCTAATGTTGTTGGTGATTTTTTATCTACATAATTTTCCCAAAAAGCTTGATGATATTCTGCTACACCATCTGTATCTTTTAGATTGTATTTCTTTTGTAATCTTTTTATCTTACCACTATATACGGATTTCTTTTTAGAAAGGTCTTGCGATTTAGGTAATTTAAGAACCGGTGGTCCTTCTATTGTGTATGATGATTGAACATTTTGATTGACTTGTTTAATCATACCTGCTAACATTCTAGCAGCCCCTTGATTTTCACCTATAGCTACACCTTCTTCGTTATACTCCATAGTTCCGTGGAATACTAAGAGTGCTTGTCCGTAAGGTACTACATTAACCGATGTTGGATAGATTACTTCTAAGTTCATAAAACAAGCTCCACCTTTAAAAATTTTATCTCTTTGTTTTGTTGATAACGAAGAGATAGCTTTAGATAAATCTCTCATAGCAAAGTTATATGCATCACTCAATCCTCCTCTACCTTGAAACTTATCCGATACTCCCTTTATATCTAAAGCATTCTCCCCTTTATTTTTAAGGTGTCCTTTATTACGAGCAGCAACCAATCGGTTATCTCTCCAACTAATAGCCAATGCTTGTCCATCAGTTTTTTCTCTTGTATTTTCTAATGTACCATCAAGTGCTCTGTTTACAATATCTTTCAATTGTCCAAAAGTAAGATTAACTTCCGAGTCAAATGGATGATTCATATGTCCATAAGCACCACCTTCTGAAATTATGTTTTCTTTTACATATTTATCCTTTTTCAACATTTGGTGTAATTCACTACCATCTACTTTACTCCATGATTTATTTTTTCCAAATTGTTTTTTCCAAAGTAATTCAAAGAATGTTTTCTTTTCTTTAGGTGATAGTCCTTTTATCTTTCTATTAATCTCTCCTCTTCGTTTCCAAACATATTTTTTGAAATCCATATAAAAGAATTCATTTACTTCTTTTATAGTATCATATTGATATTCTTTATTTGAATCAGTATTATTTCTTTGTTTATCTAATCTCTGATTTATTTTATTCATATCTTCTTTAGATGGGTAACCCAAAGTTTCATTCTTAGCTTTGGTTTTCTTTTTCATCTTATTGATGTATGCTCTATAAACTGCAGCTTGTGATTTCTTACCCATCTCT
>VTLG01010502.1_pt1 | contig 28974 bp, 29 predicted proteins | sample 4694571 | NCBI WGS metagenome assembly VTLG01 (sample SAMN12604809, study PRJNA352737) | marine metagenome | biome: ENVO:00000447; feature: ENVO:00000209|ENVO:00000569|ENVO:01000036; material: ENVO:00002151; isolation source: viral sequences binned using virsorter ...
TAGGAACGTTTGGTGAACCTCCTCCTACTTCTCCGCCATCTCTATAGTATTCCGACAAAGCATGTGGTTCAGACCCACCAAACTCGGTAATAATATCGCTTATTTTTATTTCTCCAGAACTTTGTACAGGCATTACTTACCTCCTTTTAGTTCTTCTATTTCTGCTTTTAATTCTTTTATTGATTCAATGAGTATTGAAGTTAAAGCATGATAGTTAACTGATAAATAACTATCACCACCATCAAGAGGTGTTACTTCTTTGACAGCTTCTGGTAGTACTGCTTGTACTGCTTGAGCTATAACACCGGCACTTTTTTCTCCTGTTTTTTTCCAGTCAAAGGATACACCCTCCAGTGCTTGTACTTTGTCTAGAGCCTTAGGTATTACTTCAATATTTTCTTTTAGTCTTATATCAGATGCTGTAGTTGTTGAAAAAGCTATAACGTCTCCATCTGCATGGAAGTCACCATCAGCTTCAAATCTAAATTCGTTATTACCGTTTACAAAAACATCTAAACGGTCATTATCTGTCCAATAGATTTTGTCACCATTATCTCTACCAATCGCACCTGTTGTATATATGTCACTACTATTAATTAAAGTTAATATTTCACTGGCTGTCTGGTCGGCAGTAGCTCCAGTTTCAATACCATCTATTTTGGTTTTATCTGCTGCTGACATATGACCAGATGCAGAAGTAGTAGCATTAGCTATATCTAACTTAGACTGAGCTATAGCTGCTGAAGCACTAATATCAGCATTAGTTAGTGTAGCAGTAGATAATTTACTTCTAGTAATTTTACCGTCAGCTATTTCTCCCATGATATAGAATATGCCACCCATAGAACCATGTGAGGTACATTGGTAGTATAGCACAGCGGGAGCTGCATGTGGTACTTCAAAAATTATTGTAGATCCACCGGCTCCTCCGTTATTTGTGACTCCTGTGTTGTACTCTGTACCAGTCGAGCCATTGACTGTTGTTTGTATACGAAACGGATGTGCTCCAGAAGAGTTACCGTTTACGAATCTGTATGTTTTACCACGTTCTAAATACAAGGTAGGGTCATTAACCGCCCCGGTCAAGCCCTTACCTGTAAATGTATAGTGGTTGCTGCCATCTGCTCCTAACGTATAAGTTTCGTCACGAGCTTGGCTATGTAATTTTGCAGCTGAAATAGCACCATCTGCTAGATCAGCTGTATGTATCTGGCCGTCTTTAATGCCGCCACCGCTTACTTGTGTTAGTGCCATTATGGTTTAGGATATTTGTCTTTGATTGCTTTGATATCCGCTTTCCAAGCGTTTACGCCAGAGTGGTAGATTTTATCAAGCTGCTCTTCTATTGGCGGATACTCTGCCCTTCTTTTAGATTTATAACTATCATTTTCTAAATCCCAAGCACTTATCAGTGCAGTTAATCCATTTGTACATTCTGATTCAGTTGGTTTAGAACCACCATCATAAACAACTAGGTTTGCATAAATTTTATTGAAGGGATCTGTCCACCCAAACCACTGTCCTGTTCTATGTCTTACTAACCAATCTTCTATATGATTTGGTTTTCCCGTGTTTAAATCCATTTTAAGTATCCGCTAATTTAATAAATTCAAATGTAGTAAGACCGACAGTGGAACTTCCAAGAAATTCGTTTCCATTACCACTATTATCATCAACAACAGCAGCAAATCTTATTTTATGTGTAGATGTGTTTGTGCAATCAAAAATTATAGAGGCACTACCAGAAACCTGTCTTCCTCCTGTGGGATAATTGTCATAATAACTAGAATCTGCAACTGCAAGTATATTAGAACTTGAAAAATTATCAGTTGAGGACTTTATTTCAATTTTCTGATGTGTACTCTGAGCCCCAGACATTCTTTGGCTTCTAAATTTAACAGTGATTCTCCAGTAACCTGTGCTAGGAAAAGTCCAAACACCACTCGACACAGACATTCCAGTTCCCAAATAGTTTGCACCATTTACAGAATATCTAGTAAGATTATTTGAAATAGGATCAACAGACCCATTAAAAGATCCAGTTAAGATCCAAGTATCAAAGTCTGTAAGACCTACAGTGTCAGTAGAAGTTACGAATGATAATGCACCACTACCATCAGTCTTTATTACTTGGTTTGCACTACCATCTGATGTAGGTAGTGTAAATACAGCTGCACCGTTCTGTGTATGCTGTATTTGATTTGCTTGTATTTTACTCATTATGTATCTCCTAAACGTATAAATGTAGCACCTGTAAGTTGTGTTGTTGAACTTCCGGCTTGAACATATGCGTTATGAGAGTTGACATGTCTAAATTTAATTTTATGTGTAGATGTATTAGTAACATCAAAAAATGCTTTCATGTACACAGAAGCATATGAGTTTGCACCACTTCCAATACTGTTATAAGCGTTAGTGAGAACATCATTACTACTGCTAAAACTATCTGTTGATCCATTAATAGATCCTCCAAGATAGTTACTATTACCATTTTCGTACATTACGTTAAATTCAATTTGCCATATTCCAGTTACAGGAAAAGTAAATACTCCAGATGATTCGGTCATTCCTGTACCGATTTTGGCAAAAAGTGTATCATTTCTTTCCCAGTAACTATTTGCGTCACTAGATGTATAACTTACGTTATATCCTTGTGTAATTCTCCACTGGTCTGCTTGAGTTATACCATTTACTGTAGCAGTACCCGGTGTAACCCAACTTAGATTACCATTACCGTCAGTTTGTAATACCTGTCCGGCACTTCCGTCAGCTACAGGTAACTTAAATGTTATATCAGCATTGCCTGTTGTTTGAGCCGGTGCGTCTAAAGCGACTGAACCGGCTGTTGTACCATTTAATTTTATTGTCATATTATGTATCTCCTAATCTAATAAACTCTATATGTGAAGAATCCCAGTTAGCAGAAGAACCAGTAGCTTCAAATCTAACTTTACATTGCGATGTATCTGTAACATCAAAAATCATAGTGTTATCTGATGAGCTATACTGAGTACCACCAGTACCAGAACAGTGAGTATAATAGCTATTATTTGATGTTGAATAACTTGAATTATTTGTAGTAGTTTTAATTCTTATTGAGCATGATGGTACATTTGAATCTTTATAAAGATATCCTCGTACGGTTATATACCATATTCCTGTAACTGGAAAAGTAAATGTACCACTGCTTTCTGTCATATCAGCACCAAGAGAGCCATGATTGGTAGACGTATATTTAGTATATCCTGTAATTGGATCAGCTGTACCTGTAAACGAACCTCGTCTCCAAGTTTGAGCATGTGTAATACCACCTGAGATTGTAGATTTAGCACTTGTTACTGCATTGTCTGCTATTTTTGCTGTAGCTACCGCATTTGCAGCTATCATATCGGTATCTACTATACCGTCTGGTAAACCACCAACAGAAATACCTGTGATAGTACCATCCCCATTTATTTGTATTGCCATTAAACTATTGTATATGTACTACCCGAAGGTATTGTTAATGTTACACCACTTGCTACGGTAATCGGACCTGCACTCATAGCATTTTTGTTTGTGGTTATTGTGTAGTTGTTAGATATAGTCTGTGAGTTTTCATAGATACACCCGTCAGCTACCGCCGAAGCTACACCTGTTAAGTTACTACCGTCACCTGTATAAGATGTTGCACCTAGAGCTCCTGTTGCAGAGTTAAAGGTTAGATTACTACCAGTCTTTGGTGCTTGGTCGCCTGTAGCTGTAGTTACAAATACAGGAAAACAAGTTGTGTCTGTTGATTCATCTGCTACTGGTATAGTAGAAGTATTGATAGCATTTGTTGATGCTGCTGTAATACGTCCCTTAGCGTCAACAGTAATCGCTGGAATAGCTGTAGCTGAACCGTAGCTGCCCGCAGTTACACCAGAGGCTGCAAGTGTTAAACTTGTAGAACCTGTAACATCTCCTGTGTGAGTAGCGTTAGTAACTTTAGCTGTGTTCGCTGCTATAGCTGTATTGATAGAGTTAGCTAACTTAGCGTCAGTAACTGCGTCATCTGCGATTTTATCTGTAGTAACTGCACCACTAGCAATAGTTGCTGTAGATACAGCGCCTGCACTTGGAGTATTTATATTTACTGTTGACCCGATTGTAATGATGAAGAAATCAGCACCATTAGAAGGAGCGGCAGAAAATATGATGTCAGCACCGTCAAGAGCAAAGCCTTCACTGGGTTGACTGGTTCCGCTATTAGGTTTCTGAACGACTCCATTGATGCTAACAATATGTTGCTCGGCAACTGTGCCTGCATTACTAAGTGTAAATCTATAAGCTGATCCATTGAATGTTGCACTGCCTCCACCAGTTCCTGATGAACTAGATATTGTATTTATAAAGAATTGTCCAACTGACTGTGTTTCTTCAAACGCACCAGATGTGCTATTATATACGAGTAATTTATTTGTGCCAGTATTATAGAATAAATCACCGGCGTCGTTATTACTTGTAGGGTTTGACGAACCGACTCTATATCTTTCTGAGAAGTCGTTTATATCACCACTAAGACTTACAAGGTCATCTTCTTTTAGTGTAGCTTTGTGGTAGTTGTATACTTGTCCACTACCTGTAGACGTTACAATAAAACGTATACCATTAGCTACAGTAGAACTATTAAAGTTAGAAGCTATATTGTTAATTGTTACAGTAGAGCCACCTACAGTTCTACCTGTTGTACTTGTACCACTACCATTTACAACAATTCCTCCGGCGTCTGCTATAGAAATAGCAACACCAGATACTGGTTGTGTATTAGGAAATGATACTTCATTAGCTATAGCTTCAAAACCACCGAATGGTTCTAGCTGTGCAGCTACATAATCAACAACAGCTCCTGATGTAGGTAATTGAGTATCACTATCAGATATAGTTGTTTGTTTTAAGTCACTAGCTAACTTGGCAAGTGTTACGTTGCTGTCAGCTATTTTAACTGTTGTTACGTTTGCATCTGTAATTTTAGATGTTGTAACAGAGTTAGATGCTAGCTTTGCATCTGTAATAGTTGTGCTAGCTATTTTAGCTCCAGTAACTTGACTGTCTGCTAAATGAGCAGTATCAATAGAACCATCAACATAATGCTCTGAGTTAATAGAGTCATCTGCTATCTTTGCTCCTGTAACTGCGTCTGCTGCAATATCAGCTGTTGCTACAGAAAGATCTGTAATGTTAGCACTTGCTACAGTTATATCTGTAGGTAATGCACCACTACCTAGCTTTGCCATTGTCACAGCATTGTCAGCTATTTTGGCTGTCGTAACATTAGCGTCGGCTATTTTAGCTGTTGTTACATTACTATCTTGTATTTTAGCTGTTGTTATAGAACCATCTTTTAAATCAGATGTAACTATAGTTTGATTCTGTTCTTCTTGTGCAGCATACAGAATCTGTGTCATGTTGTTGTTAAGATCGCCTGCTTTAACTGATGACCCTGCTGTAAATGTAGCTTTAGGTGAGTCTACATCTGTGTCTCTACGAATACGTATAGACGCCGGACTAACCGGTATGTTACCAGAAGTGAATACTACGTTACCACCACCGGTTGTTGTATAGCTTGTTATATTATAGTGGTTGCCTGATGTTTTTGTGACACCATCGACATCCACTTTAATATCTGCTTCTTTTATGGAAGGAAAGGAAAACGACTTCGTAGCGTTTCCGTCTCCTGTGTAGTCTACGAAAGTTGTTGCCATTACTTATACATTGTAAGAAGGTTGTTGGATTCTGATTTTTTATATTCTTGTTGTAATTTTTTCTCTTTTTGCTCACTAATTAGAGCCATAATATCTTGTCTATATTTAATGTCATTCCAAGCTAGTCTTCTAACTTCTTTAAACATTCTGTCTATCATAATATTATGGTAGTAATCTCTAGCATTATACTCTGCACGTTTACCGGCACGTATATCAGCTCTCATAAGTTTCATAGAGGCAATAGCTTTAGGGTCTCGAGCTAGTTTTTCTAGTTGAGCTTCTAAATTATATTTACCTATAGCTTGTTGAAACTGAGATCTTATACCTGCATCATCAGTTAAATTAGTACCGTCAGGTGCATAGAATGTGCTGATTCTTAAATCATAACCACTGTCAAATAAGAACTGTCTGCCGACGCTTTGATCCATGTTTAGTTGTATAGGACTAATCATGTTAAATGCACGAGTCATAAAGTCATGTTTTTTAAGTGGTTGACCATTTAGCATATCATACTTAATAGGCAACCCTTCGATACCGGGTAAAATTTCAGTAGCTAAGTTACGGTTCTGCCAAGACTGGAATACACCAGAATTAATTTCACGCATATGTGGGTTAATTAATTTACCTATTTCATTACGTAATGCTGCAAGTGGTACAGTGTTGTTTGTAATACTAGCTACAATACGTTCTACCTGACCGGGGCGACCGGCTACTAAGTCAACAAGTTGTTGAAGTCCGGCTAAGTAAGACTTACCTGAGACGGCTTGAGCTACAACAAGAGAGATCTTTTGTAGTTCTTTTTCTGTCCACTCTTCACCCATAAGTATACTAGCATCACCTACGTTAGCAATAGTCCTAAGTATTAGACCAAAAGGTTCAATGTCTTCATAGTTAACTCTAACACCACCGAGTTCTATAGTTCCGGGTAAGTAACCACCATCTATCCAACCCTGTCTCATTTGTCTATCTGTAGGTCCATCACCAGTAAGTCTACCTGATGCCCATGCTTGAATACCCATAAAGGTTACAGCAGAACCTATTGCTAATCTACCTGTTTGTAGTGATTTAGCATTTTGTAATTCTTCTAAAGTGTTGATACCATATTTTTTAAGTTTAGATAAATCTTTAGGATTAGCAAAAGCTATATCATTAAACTCTTTAACAAGAAAGTTAAATCCGGGTGTATGTTTACCTGTTAGTGCGAGTCCGTTTACACCAGTTCTAGCAAATAGAAAGAATGGTCTAACAAAAGGATTAGATGTCATAACATCATTAAGACCTTTTGCAAATCCAGTTAGATCTTGTGTAAGTGTTACCTCCTTCTTTGCAAACATAGTTGCATCGTCTTTAATATTACCATTAGCATCAAATATTTCTGCATAGAAATCATCTTGATATGCTCTCATAACAGCACTATTAATTTGTGGTAACTGTACACCACTACCTTCTATCTCTAATACACGACGCATAGCCTTTTCTCTCATCTTAGCTCTACCTAATAAAAATGTAAAGGCATCGTCAGTTGCTGCCATTATCTTAGTAGAGTAAGTAAAAAGATTATTGTTATTAATACCACGTATCATGTTAGTCATGGCAAAGATAGCACGATCTTCTCTAGTTGCTCTTCCACTATCCTCTGCCCATCTACGCATAACTTCCCAGTTAGCATCACCTTTAGTAAATTCGATAAATCTAGTTTTAATTGTAGATATATCGCCGCTCCAGTAACCATTTAACTTAGTAAAAAATAAATCAAATGCTTCTGGTATTGCTTCTACCATGCCATTTATAGATGCCAAGCTAGATCGAACTGTAGCTGCGTCTCCAGTAAAAGGAAAGCGCATAGTAGCTCCAAGAAATGTAGATATAGGACGTAAGAATGTTGCACTACCTGTACCTATAAGTGCTCGAAGTGGTGTTTTAGGTCCACTTAATACACTGTGACTTATCATTTCCTGTAAACTACGTATCAAAGCACCAGTACGTTCTGGTCCTTCGCCTGCTATTTGACCACCTTTTAGGATAGTTCTTGCCCAGTTATCAAAATCATCTAGATTATTTACATTTTTCATCATAGAAAATGCTTCAAACAACGCATTTAGTAAGTTATCATCTGCATCATCTTTAGCTATTTTAAGAATAGAAAATATAGAATCTTTAACATCTTGCATATCTGATGCTACTGCCTGATTTACTGCATCATTTACTTGTGCTCTAGTTTTGCCTGCACCAAATGATCTAAAATAATCAGATGCTACAAACCTAGATTTCTTAGTTTGTGTCAAAGCAGTTAACATAGTATCTATAATCTGCTTTGCGGGTCCGTCAATATCATCCAATGACACGTATTCTGCTAGTTCTCTACCGGCTATGCCTGTATCTCTTAGCTTTTTAAGCAAAGATCCTACTACTAAGTCAGCTGTAACTACTGTTTCAGCAGACCATGTTTCAAATGTTTCATCGCCTAGTGGTATACTAGCTTTCTGCTTTTCAAATAGATCAGATAAATACTCCTCTGGGGACATATCTACTACCTCTCTACCGTCAGTAATCTTCATATAAGATTCTATTGCATCACGCCAAACGTCTGCTAAGGCTTTTCTGTCACCTTTTACAAACTCCATTTCTTTTTTAAACTTCTCATCGCTCATGAGACCTCGTAGTGTACGTTCGACTACCTCGTCAGTTGTACCACCTTCTCTCGCTATACGTTCACGTTCAACGTTAGTAGTCACACCACCTGTAGATCCATCTTCAGATCCCCAGTCAGTACGTGTACGCTTAAGCTGATCTCTTGCTTGACCTACATCAACTTCAGATGTATGAGCACCCTGATGTCTCTGAGCTATAGGTGCGTTCTTTTCAGCACGAAACTGAGTATCTCCCCTACGTATCTGTGCAAGTGCAGCTGTAGTTGTTTGATTTTCTATACTAGCATTGCGCTGTATTATCTGTCTTTTAACTGCACTGCTACCACCACCTATTAGTTGTGCTGCTCCATCAAATATCAGACCTATTCCCATACCTTCGACGATGTTTTTAAATTTCATCATCATAGGATGGTCAGTATCTTTAGTAGTTAGTGGAGTATCCATCCAACCATACTGTTTAGTTAAAGCTCCTAGAGCATTATGCCCATCAGATTCTTTAGATATTAAATCAGAAATACCACCAATAGCCATAGCTCTGGTAATAGCTCCTAATCCTAACATCTTGGTTGAAGCCGCTCCTAATAAAGGTACACCGGCTGCGGCTAATCCTTTTGCTGATAATACTATACCGGCAGCCATACTACCAAAATGTACTGTACCTCGTAAAAGCTTACCCCACCATGTTTTAGTTATAATAGGGTCATCTTCATCAACAAATGGATCCCAGTCTGGTCTGTAATAACCTTGCTGCTCTTTCTCCTTTTGCATCCTACCAGTCACAGCATCGAATGTACGCTCTGCAAATGTAGTACTGGAAGAAATAGTATCTTGTATACCACCAGTTAGAATAGACTGCCCTTCTTTAGCGAAAGCTTTTAGTCCCCACTTATCATTGGTCAGTCTAGGATCTATTTGTTCTTGTTCTTTTTGTTCTTCTTGTTGAACAGCTAGTGCCTGTGCTTCGTTGATTTTATCTTGTTGAATAGATTGTTCTTCAAGCCGTTTCTCTAACTCTTCGGTAGAAGTAAATCCCGTAGGATCATATTCTACATTTAATTCTTCCATAATTATCCGTTTTGGTTAATATACTCTACAGCAGCGGGTCCATAAAGTGTATTTAATTTAAGAAATGGTGGTATCTCATCAATTAATGCTTCAAATTTTTCAATCTGATCTTCCGTAAAAGTCATTAATCTTCTGTATGATGTATCAGCATTACCAAATATATGTTTATTATTAGCTTTATGATATAGTCTAGCCATTAATATTTTAGATTGTGCGACTTCATCAAATGGTTTTGTAAAATCTATTGTCAAATTGTCATTAAACACCTGTCTTAATGCCCCGGGTGTCATATCATATAGACCTATATTAGTATAGCCGGCTTGTACTAAACCGAATACTTCTGCTATAGTATGTTCTGATAAAGGTTTACCTAAAGGTAGCTCTGTAACATAGTTTCCGTCAGGACCTTTGATGGCATTTATACCACCGTTTTCTACTTGACTTGGTGTTTCTAAAGCGGTTAACATTTCATTATACTTTTCACTGTTAGTTACACCATTTTCCCCTGCTATAATAGTTTTAGTAGCATCATTATTTTGATTTAGTAATGGGCTATCTAGCACTTTAACATCTGCATCAAAGATTAACCCCGGTATAGGTTTTAACCTTCCAAGTGTAACTGACCTATCGTGTGCTAATTTTAATGGTCCTTTGTTAGGATATAGTTGAGCAAGCAAAGTCCACGTATGATCTAGCCTATCAACTTTACCATTAAAATAATCTACAGCATTAAGTATAGGATCTTCTTCTCCTTCTAATAATACAGTAGAATTAAGTGCAGCTTTCTTATCAGTTTCATATAGTTTACGCAACTTAAGGGATTTAGCAATCTGAGTATCTGAAACTATTTCACTAAGTACATCATCAAACTCAGCATTGTTCATAGCTTCGATAGTTTTCTTTTGTGCATATTCTAATGCATCAGCTCTATTACCAGTCAGTTCAAATCTTTGTTGGTACTGATCTTTAAAATACTCACCTGCTTGATCGTAAATGCTATCTGTTGTAGTAAGTCGCCACGTAGCATCACCATATTTTCCGGGATCACCTTTTAGTGCAGCTAACTCTTTAGCTCTATTATCAGATAGTTGCCTAAATAAGTCAGACTTAACACTAAACTCAGGTCGACTAAATTCGGTTGCTTCACCTTTTGCTAGTGCTTCTTCCACTTGAGTTCTGATATCTTCATTACTAAATGTAGTGAGTACATCTTGTGGAACTTCTTGACCATTCTCAAGCTTTAATATTATATCATCACGTCTCTTTATTTCTGAAGCTCTATTATCTTTTTTGTTTTGATCAATAAAAGCATTTGCTATTTTATTAGCATTAGCCGGTTGTATCTCAGCATAACTAGATAATTTACCAGTACCTTTATGTTGCTTGGCTTCAAACATATCATGATACAATATATATTCTATATCCTGTTCGTCGAACTGATCTATGTTTTTAATAATCATATCAGTCCACATAGCATTAGCTGTTTTAGCAGGGTTAGGGTCACCTTTTGCTGTCAGTATTTCTATTTTATTCTGTATAAAACCAGACTGAGAATAAACACTACTAATTGTAGCATTTTCAACGTTAGGATTGTTCCATGCTTCAGCTGCTACTTTGATACCATTAATATAGTTTTGAGTAGCTGTGTTAGAACGTACCTCGTCCACAGCATTGTTTTCTATATCAAATGACTGGCTATCCCACGACCTAGAAGTTTTATCAAAGTTAGGCATAAAGTGTGTAATAACTTGATGCTCAGTCATCCGAGGATTAGACTTAGCAAACATAGCTACAAAGTTAGCCCCTGCAACTTTCATCCACTCTTGCTTCTCTGAAAATGTTAAGTCTTCATATAACTTATTATTATATAGTAAACTACCTCTAGCTATTTCTAAGTATTTAGACCAGTAGTTTTGCATACTTTTTGCAGCATGCCTACCATTTAAAAACTCTTCAGATGTTATAGATTTTTTAAAATCAAGTAGTTGTGTACCTGATACAATTTGACCTGTTGTATCTGCACCGGTTGTTTCGATAGTTGCTATTTCTACATTTTCATCATTCTTTAGATCACCTTCTACTTCTTGAAGATTCTTTTCAATAATAGCATACTGCCCACGTTTCATGGGGTCGTTATATATTTTTTGTAATTCTTCAAAAGCTTTTCTATCTTCTGCATACTCCTGACGTTTATCTAAATAAGCTTTACCAGTTCTAGTAAGACCTAAAAGATTTTTTAAATTTTTAGAAGTTCTACCGGCTGTAGCATTATAATCAGCAATCTGAGCCGCAAAAAACTTTTCTCTATCTTTGATGTTTCTGTCAATCTGTTCGTTGACTTTTTTAGTTAGATCAGGTTCTGTTTGTTCATAATCTAACTTTTCGTTAGTAAAGGGAGCAGCTTCCTGTCTCCCTAGATATTCAAAATAAGATTGTGTCATGAGCTAAATTCTCCTGTCATATAGTCTGCAAACGGATCTGCTCCTAGTATACCACCACCAATCGTAACCGGTGCTTCAATGGCAGATTCAAGAAGATCTGAACCCATACCTATACTTTTTAAACTGTCTAAACCTTTTAAACCTTCGCCCGCACTTTTACTAAACATTTTACTTATATCACCAACTCCGCTTACAAGACCTACGATAGTACTTGCTATATCTAATGCACCGCTTAATCTATCAGATGGAGGCATTAATACTGGAGCACCATACTCTGGTCGTATACCAAGTGATTGTCTTGTTTGTGCTTGCACACTTTGTTTCTTTAGTAGTCTAGTTCTGTAGCGTCTTTGCATCTGTACTCCAAACTCTTTTTGTACAGCATTATCTAGTTGTCCTCTTGCTCTTGTTAGGGCAACTAAACCTTTCTTTGTGGATCTTCTATCTCGACCACCTTCGTTAACTGAGCCTTTTGTTTGTTGATATTTTATAAAGCCTGCTTGGTAAGCTTTTCTAGCTTGACCCTGTACATACAAGGCTCGTTGATAGTCATTACTAATAGCTCGGCTATAACCTGTGGCAGCACGTTGCATACCACGAACAGCAGACGTTTCTCTGTTCCAATATTTTAGGGATTCTGAACGATACTTAGCATCCTTCTCCATCCATCGTTGTTGAGCAGCTTGTCTTCGAGCTGCATTAGCATCTACGCACACGGCAAAATTCTATAAAATCTAATTGATATGGTCCATTCTTAACTTTACGTAAGAACTTAAAACCTAAAAACTTTAACAGTTTTAAATGTACTGTATTTCTACAGTCTACTATGTTCCACAATAGAGGCTCTTCACGGCTATCGACATACCGCTTGGCTTCTCTTGCAAATGTGATGGGATAACGATGAATCTCTGGAGTGCATAACATCCAAATAGCTCCACCGTCTCCTACTCCGGCTAGTCCGGCAGTCTTGCCGTCAGGGACTGTGAAATACACAGCAGAGCCTTCTTTAGCGACCATAGGTAGAAACACCCTCGGATCTAGTCCGTGGCCTTCTGTGACCTCTCTGTAGTCTTCTAAGCGTAGGTTGGAGGCTACCTCTGTGGCAGCCTCGATTGTAATTGGGTGTATGTAATTAGGCACGTTTGTAAAATAATGGTGAATAGTCTCCCTCCCATGCCATTGCTCTTAGGGTAGCTGGAGCTGGGTGACTTGATTTAAGTGTAATATCTACGTTTTTATTCTTTTCGTAAACAGGTATAGTTTTAATATACTCTTCTAAGTAAGGTGCGTCTGACACATCATACTCATCTAGCAATGATGATTCATAAACTTCTGTATAATCAGATTTACCTACACGTGTTAGTGTTGTTTCATAAAGACCTATCTTACCAAAGTGTAGTTTAAGTCTGTGTAAAATAAGTGATGAGTTAACATCGGCAAAAGATTTTTCTCCAGAGATCTTTTTAGGATAAATTCTAGGAAACTTAACTAGATACTCGTATAAATAACCTATAGTAAACGAACCTGTAGACCAGTCTCCGGGAACTGTAAAGTCATCCCCATTAATTACAGTAGGTAAAGCATACCTTGCTAATCGAGTTGAGTTAGTATTTAAGTCAATGATAGCTAGACTATAATTAGGTGAAGTGACTTGATCTATCCAATCTGATTGGTTAGTAAATGTTGTCAAGTTTGTACTTGCATTGTATACGCCACCAGTTACAGTAGTATGATTATCTAGATGTATCTGATAAAGAATATCATCCTGTGTAATAGTAGGATCAGTGTCAGCCTGTACAAGTTTTATACTTTGTAAGAAGTTATCTGTATCTAAAAAGAAATATTCGTCATTTATAATAAAATGATACAGTAACGGATTGTTAAGTTTCCATTTAAACCATGCTTGTTGCTGTCTTCTATCACCTATAGCTAAATATTTATAACCAAATACTGTGTCAGAGTTAGTTTTTCCTATCAATATAAGAGAGTTTTCTCGTGAGTTAGTAAATAAATCTAAATCTTTTGGTAGTAATGTAGGTACTAGCTTGCTAATTTCTACAACATCAGGCTCTCCTTCTCTAGATGTGTTAGCCATTTCATTCAATCGACTAAATTTACCAGAGTTATCAAGGTAAGATATGGTAGTACCTAGTGATATAGGAGGTATATCTTTATTATAGTTAAATGTAGATACACTACGTAGCTTGGCTGTATCTGGATTTAGTACAGTATCATCTGTAGAGAGTAAAAATTGTTGGTTTGTACTAAATACTAACAGTCCGGCGTTGATTTCTATACCATCAAATATATCAGATGGAAACATAGAGGCGGCAGATATGTCTATAGGGTCACTAGCAGATACAGTAAGAGCCGATTCTATAAAGAAATCAGGTGTACCTAATGTACCGGGGCGAGATAATATGACGTTTTCCCCTGCTAATAATGCTAATCTGTTACGGAAAAATAGTACTTTATTGATACGTTTACCGACAAATGTAGGCATAGGATTAGTATTTTCGTCTCCTACACGTCTATCTTCATAGGTAAACTGCTTAACAGTAAATGTAGTCGTAGCTGTACGCTGTATAACTAACGGCATATTAGTCAAAGTTTTAGTTATACCCGGTTTTGCACATTCACTCCACGAGCCTGCACCATCTAAATTATTTTCTCCAGTAAATCTAAGGTAGTAATCATCTTCATCTGACATTCGAGCATTTTGTACTTTAACAATATACCCATGTCTACACTGATTAGGTAAAAGTGTAACGTCATTAACTGACTTTTGGAAGACTCTCATCAGGTCTTCTTCTGCTATTTCTACGTTAAATGGAGAGCTACTAGATAGATATATACCCGGTCCTATAACCTTAGCAGTAATACCAGTAGGTAACTGAGCTACCATACCGGCTAGTATAGTATCAGCAGTTACAGCTGTATCAGCATCAAAAGGTGTAGGAGAAGGACGTACTAAACCATCACCATTATTAGTAAGTGTAGCTTTAAGAGTTGTTGTTTCTATTTCTGTAACTGTAACATCTAAGTATGCTTGACTGTTACCACTAGCTGCTTCGTCGGCAGCTTCTGGTACAACTCGTACTACGTCGCCTACTTCCCAACCTTCTCCACCATGTAGTAACACAACTTCTAGGTTGTAGCTACATCTGTAGTTACTACCACCCGGTCCATTACTGCTAGCACTATAGTTAGGGCTAACACCTTGCTGACCTAGAGCTGTAGCACGAAAGACTAAATTATCCTTACCTGTTGTAAGAGTAGTACCACTACTATTTTTAACATGAGTTATATTTTCTGTAGCACCATAACTACTTTTAGCTGTAACTGCAAAAACCTCTGTACCTATACCGGGGCAGTGACCTGTGCCATCTGCTTCGCTATAAGAGTTGTCTGTAATCTTAACTTTAGTTGCACGTTTGAGTGTAGTTAGATTACCTGTAGATGTAGAGTCAAATATATTTATACCATATTGACGTCCGTTTTCTGTTCTCAGTAGCTCTATCATAGCACAGTGTGCTTCTGGTCTATCATCTGTAGTACCAGTCTGACCTACTAAAGTATTAGCATTAGAACTATCACGACTGCTAACAAAGGTAGTGTCGTTGATAGTAAGGAATTGTAAATTTTCTGGTTCACTTGTTGCAAGATAATTTTGTATAGCTGTTTGACCGCCAGTACCATAGGCTGTAGTCATCTGTAATCCATCACTACAACGCCAGACTCTGACTTGCCCATCAGCTGCTACTTGACCCACGTAGGATCCTTCGGTCTCATCACGAAAGTAATGAAACCAAGAGCCACCACTCTGTACATTAGCAAGAGGTGTAGTTCCTATACGTTTTGCACCCGGTCTTTTATATAGTCCAAGTGTAATATCAGGTATTGCATTTACAATATCCGTTAGCTGTCCTTGGAATTTTAAGTGATCTGGTTGTTCTGAAATGCCCGAGACAAAGCTAGGGATAGTTTGTGTAATGCCTGCCATTATCTTCTAATATTTCTCCATGGTTGATAAGTGTTGTATGCTGTATCATCTTCAAATCCAAACATACTATGATTGCCTTGGTTACACTCGTACTCCATAAGAGCAGCACGACTTAGTGCTTCTTGCTGTCCTAATAGTTGTACAAGTTGTGGGTTAGCTACAAGCTGTGTAGCTGCCATACGTGAGGCTCTGTAAGTTATATATCTTTTAAATACTGGTGGTAGATCTTCGTAGTTATATAGTCTAATAACATCTAACTCGATTGAGTCAGACATGTCAGTAAAGACATCAGTATGTTTAATCTTATCATATAAAAATCCACCACGTCTGACAAAGTTATAATGTCTTCTGCTCCAGTTATCTGGTAAATCTATCTTAACTATGTCATCTGATATAGCTATTTTATTTGTAGTGGAATCTTTGTTAAATGTTACATGACGTTCTCTGTTAAAGTGCCAGCCTTCCGCCTGTGTGTCAACATTAGCATCACGTAGTAGATTATATATAAATTGTATTTCTGGGTTAGCGTTAGCTATAGCTCCAGTGGTGGGATCTTTTAATTGTGTTATTGGTGCTTGACCTATGCTACCCAGTATAGAGTTCACTGCGGATAGTTCGGTATCGGTGTCAATAGTTGTGGTAGCCATAAGAAAAAAAGGGAGCCGAAGCCCCCGTATAAGAATAAAAATTAGAAGCCTGATGGGGCTGTGTTTGTACCAGCGTACAACTCAACAGCAGCAGCAGGGTTAAGTGCGTCTGCTCCCATTGCTAGTCTTCCAAGGATCACGTCACCTTGGTATACAACTGAAATGTCTCCAGATGTTACCTGTACTTGTGGTCCGATTGCTTCAACAACACCAGCAGCTTCCTTCTGGAAGATTAATCCGCATGAGTTCTCGAAGTCAGATGTACCATTACCGTAAGAGTTTACAGTTTTAACAGCACCTGAGCCAGCTGTCTCGTCAACCATTTCAACTTCTGTGAAGCTTCCTGTGTTTCCGGGATCTGTTACTCCGGGGTTTGTGCCTGATACAGAACCGTACTTAGTACCGAATCTACCAAAGAATGGTATGTTCATTGACTTGTAGATCTTGATTCCAGCGATTTCAACGATGCCGTTACCTGTTTGTAATGCGTCACCTGTCTCGTCTCTGTTGATAAGACCGTTAGAACCTGTCTCTTGGATAAGTTCGTAGTACTGTCTTGGGTTAAGTACACCTACTCTACCTTCCTGAGATACACCTTTCTCATCTAGTGCAGCAGCTGCATCGTAGAAAGCGTTGATTAGGGAAGTAGCTGTGTAAGCTTGGTCAGCATTTGTGCCTGCTGCACCAACTTTGATCTGTGTTCCACCGGGCTCAATGAAGTTAGCCTTAGTGATAGGACTAGCTTGTCTTGCAGCTTTAGTGATAGATCTGAAGATCTTTCTGTCGTACTTCTCAGCAAGAGCGTATCCGATCTTCTTGGATATTTCACCACGTAGGTCGTAGTGTGCTAGTGTCTCGTCTAGCTCATAGACAAATGCTGAACTGATTAATAGGTCATCGCATGTAATTGTCTTTTCAGCTACTGGAGGTGCTCCATCGGAGTTACCTAGTATGCTGTTGCCGGGTGTATGATACTCGGCTGTTGTTCTACCGGTGAAAATGAACTGAAGTGACTTACCGTTTGTAAGTGTTCTCTTCATTACAAGGTCTCTAGCGATTGTGTTACGCTGAAATCCTTTGAACATTTCCCCGCTGAACAACTTTAAATAAAGGGCTCTCCTATCTGCGGTAGTAGAAGCAGCACCATTATTAGCACCGGGGCTAGTTAGAGCCGTGGTTAATGTGCTATTCTGTTGTGCCATTGTTATGGATTATAAGGATTGATATTGCTTTGTACAAATTTTTCTCGAGATTGTTTGTGGTCTATCCCACCGTCTAGACGGCATAAGGTATCTCCGTAGAGGCTTGTGCCAAGGGCGGGGGAGTCCGACTCTGAGGTGCTCCCCTGCTGTTATTACTTCACAAATTTTGTGTAAGCAATGCCACGATATACGTAAGTTACTTGCATTGTAATCTCCATATACCCTAGCCCCGTTCCATGCTAGGTTATCATGCGTCTCCGAAGAGATGAACGGACGTGGACTTACCCTATAGCTGGTGCTGTTAGGGCTACATTTGTAGACTCAGCTGATGCTAAGTCAAGTGGAAAGTTGTGTGCGTTACGCTCGTGCATAACTTCAAAGCCTAAGTTAGCTCTGTTTACAACGTCTGCCCAAGTTGGAACGATCTTGCCGTTTGCGTCAACGATGGACTGATTAAAGTTAAAACCATTAAGGTTGAAAGCCATGGTGCAGATGCCCATTGAGGTGAGCCATATGCCAACCACGGGCCAAGTAGCCAAAAAGAAATGTAAGCTACGAGAATTATTAAAAGAAGCATATTGGAAAATGAGTCTACCAAAGTAACCGTGTGCGGCTACAATGTTATATGTTTCCTCGTCTTGACCAAACTTGTAACCATAGTTCTGTGAAACGTCTTCCGTGGTCTCCCTAATGATTGAGGAAGTAACAAGGCTTCCGTGCATAGCACTAAACAAACTACCACCAAACACGCCCGCAACTCCGAGCATATGAAAGGGGTGCATAAGGATGTTGTGTTCCGCTTGGAAGACAAACATGAAGTTGAATGTTCCACTGATACCTAGGGGCATGCCGTCAGAGAATGACCCCTGACCGAATGGGTAGACAAGAAAGACTGCAAGAGCTGCGGATAGTGGTGCTGTGTAAGCAACAAAAATCCATGGTCTCATGCCAAGTCTGTATGATAGCTCCCATTGTCTGCCTGCATAAGCTGCTACACCTATGAGGAAATGAAAGACAACGAGTTGATATGGTCCGCCATTGTATAGCCACTCGTCCAAAGTGCCGGCTTCCCAGATCGGATAAAAGTGCAGTCCTATTGCGTTGGAGCTTGGAACGACTGCTCCAGATATAATATTGTTTCCGTATAATAACGAGCCGGAAACGGGCTCACGTATGCCGTCTATGTCTACAGGCGGTGCTGCGATGAAGGCTAATATAAAACAAGTTGTTGCTGCTAATAAGCAAGGGATCATAAGTACACCAAACCAACCTACATATAGGCGGTTCTCTGTGCTTGTAACCCATTGGCAAAATCTTTCCCAGTTGCTAGTGCTAGTACCTCTTGTTACAGAGATTGCTGCCATTAGAATATACCGGGTATGATTTGTCCTGTTGTTGCGTAGGCTCCTACAGCTGCTACGAAACCGAGCATTGCTGCCCAGCCATTAAATCTTTCTGCTTCTGGTGACATTAGTTTTCTTGGGGGTAATAGTTGAATGGGTGGTTCGTTTGGGTAGATGTTTTCTCTACCATCAGTATCGGTAGTTATCATTTTTTCTTAGTTTTTCTCTTGTAAGGTTTTGCTGTTTTCGCTGACTTTCTAAAAGCAGCGGCGGTGGGAGCGCCCTTAGAACCCACCTTTCTCATCTTCTCGCCAGAGCCTGCTTTGATACGCTTTCTCTTGGCGTGAATGTTTGCATATAATCCTCGTTTAGCCATGTTAGCATTTCCATTTACGTAGAGCAAGTGCCTTTCGTGTAGGCTTGCCGTTTGGTTTTTTCATTGGTCCTTTAACACCCTTCATCCTAGCACAGAACGAGCGTTTACGTGGACCTCCTCCGGGCTGAGGAGCCTTGAGGTTAGAGCCGGTAGCTGCGTTGTATTTTTTTCTACCGGCTGCTGTGAGTCCTCCTGTGCGAGACTTGTGCTTGCCCATCTTGAGACTCACGTTCTTTTTCTTTACAGCCATTATGCTATCTGTAATTTAGATCTTTGTTTCTTTTGTTTTTCTGCAAGAGGTACAGGCAGTCCATGTATATCAGGATTGTATTCCCCAGCGTCATAGAACTTTCCGCCGGTTTGCATGTAAGATTTACCAGATCCATCTAAGAAGAAACCTTTTTCAGTTACATAGTTCATGATGGATGAGTCTAGTGTCTCACTGGCTATCTTTAAATCATTCTTCTTGCTATTCTTTACAAAACCTTTTGTACTACCACCCATAGACTCAATGAAATTTTTAAAATGTTTCATTTCCTGTTCTCTAATAGCTGGTGTTCTAATATGATTAAAGTATCTAAAAGGTGGTGGGCTAAAATCTTTTGGAGTTATGTTTGCAATCTGCAAATCTTTACGCTTCGTTGACATTGTTGTTTGTCCTCTTTCTCATTCTAGCTAACCTATCATCCCTTGATGGAGCAGGGGATTTACCCGGCTCCCAAGGGCTATCAGGTTTATCAGGCTTTTTATAAGGTGGTAATTGTCCCGGAGGATGTGCCATTATTTTTTCCTCTTATTTTTCATGATTGCAGCCGCAACTTTTGGTCGTTTTTTTGCGAGTGCGGCTAGTCCCTTTGACACTTTTTTCTTTGGTGGTCTTCCTTTCTTACTTCCGTAAGTCCCTTTCCCTGCTGGCATTTTTTAAATTCCTAAAATGATAAGTCTGATCTGTCAAGTTTTTCGATAACATCTTGCCTGTAGGCAGGGTCGTTATCATACCTTCTGTCACTCATAGCTGCTACCAGTTCGGCTTGGCTACGAAAGACGTCACCTCTATTAGGTGCTGCTTTACCTTGTACCATTGTACCTTCTATTCCATTTGCTGCATCATACTGTGACTTCAATCCCTTAACTGCAAAGTTAATAGCATCGAGACTTCCAGTATTTATGATCTGGTCAAAGGCTTCGATAGACTTAGCGTCTAAATTCTGCCCTGCCCATTGTACCATATTCTGATATGCTGCATCACCACCTGCTGCGTTCTTAACTTGGTTTATCTGTGCATCAGATATATCAGCTACTTCAGCTGGAGGTGCTGCCTGCCAGTCTGGGCTCTTAGTTACCTCTAGATATGCGTTAACTAAGTCTTGACTGGACATGTTGGAAAACTTTTGTAATGTCTCTGGTGATAACTTACCGTCGTTTTTATAGTACTCGTCTGATGCTGACGTAATTATGCTAGCGTTGTCAGATAGTGTAGTAGGTTCTGGTTCGGCTTCTGGTTCTGGTTGAGCTTGCTCTGTGTTATCACCTAGCTTTGCTTCCAGTTCTTTGTATGCTTTCTCTAACTCTTCAGCTGATTTATATTTACCAGCTAGTAATCCTTCTTGTTCAGTTACTAACTTCTCACCAACAGCCAGAGAGTCCTGTTCCTCTTCGGTAAGGACTTCTGTTTCTGGTTGCTGATCTGTAACTGTAAATGTTTGTTCTTCTGCTGCCATTCTATTCTTGTGGTGGTACTGGTGCTCCAGCTATACCTTCGATAGCGGCTGATGCTTGCTCTGCCAACTGTGGATTCTTCTGTGGATCCATGAGTGGTGTGCCTGCAATCTGTCCTGTCTGGTCGACGAGTGACTTCTGTGCCTGCATTTGCATAAGCTTCTGCTGCTCTGCCTGTAGTTCTTCTGGAGTTCTGATTAGGTTGAGTACATCTATACCCTGTGCTGCTGCTAGTCTTTGTATAGCCTCAGATGGGTTAACAAACTTAACAAGAGCTTCTGGTCCTAGCGTCTGTGCTACGGTAGCCATGAATCTAGTTAAGCTTTCATTGTCTTGTCCTCTACCGAGTGAGTTAATACCGGCTACTATCTTAGGTCTAACGACATCTTTAGGTAGTCTTGGTATCTGGTTTGATCTCTGTAATATTAACAGAGTTCTGTTTAGGTAGGGTACTAAAAACTCTACCGTTAGTAAGCTGAACAGTCCGCCGAGGGATTGCTCTAGCTCTAGCTGTGTCAGACGTACTTCTTCAGCTGTGACCCTTTCAGCGTTTCTTACATTCATCACTAAGAACGCTTCGAGTATTCTCTTTTCTATTGACTGCGACATCTGTGCAGCTGTGGAGAAGTCTGCTGTCTTACCGACTTGCACGACTCCTACATCTTCTGGTCTACCCTGTATGATAGCTCCGTTACCGGCTTTCGATAAGGTCTGCGGCTTTGTAGTTGATGAAGGTGAGACAAGAAAGATAACTTTACTTGCAACACTTGCACCCTCTACGAGAGCTTGGGACAATCCATTAAGACTACGTAAGTCTCCTATAAATTCCTCTACTCTACCACGTCCGTAGTCCTCTCCGTCTACTGTATTGAATCGAAGCACTAACCATGGTGAGGCGTTCTTCGGTGCTGTGCTCTGGCTACCTTCTAGGATCATGTCGTCCACTTCTTGATGCCATCTCCAACTACCGCTACTCTCATCCATCTTAACACAGGTGTATACCTCAGCGTCGTCTTCATCTGGACCAAGGTCATTACTGTTCGGTCCCTGTTTCTCTGGAGGTTTTGCTATCCCCAGAACCTTTCTGCTAATTAGCTCTTTGGTAATTATTTCTATAACATTACCATTACCGTCTCTGTTTACAACATATCGTGAGAGAGGATAAGTCTTTAGACCATCCTTACCCATAAAGATAAGTGCGTTACCACCAACGATCAGGTGTTTTAATGCTTGGTGTACTTGAACTCTGTCATTAGATGCAGCTATGAAATCCATTATCAATCTCTCTATCTTTGAGAATGATAAGTCTAACTCTGTGCGTATCTGTGGGTCGAGTGTCTCTCCAAGCTTGTCGTCTCTTACTTGTAGCTTAAAAAAGCTAGTCTGTGGAGGTAGGGTAGCTAGCATAAGCTTTGCTGCCAATGTGACAACAGCTTTAGCACCAACTGACTGCCATGGTTGTAGCAGCTGTCGCTTGCCTTTAAAGTTGTCGTCTCTTGTAATAAGATAAGGTAAGGTAAGTTCAGAACATTCAACTGCCATGTCAAGAAACTGTGTTCTACCTGATGACAATTTATTGTATCTTTCCTTTGCCTTATACATTCATTCCACCCGTTGTACTACCGGCTGTCGGTGTATTGATATTAATTTTAAGAGCATCTGTACCAGTCTTCTTAGCTGTTCCTCTTGGAGCAGTCTTAGCTGTTGTACCATACTCTACGCCTGCTACTTCATCAGGATCTACTAACTCTTTCTTGCTAGGTAGTCTTGATGCTTGCACTACGTCAGGCTGCCTTGGTTGTATAGGAGCCGGGGTAGGCATTGGTGCTGGCGTGCTTGATCTAAATAGACACATTGTCTTCGTTTAAAATAGATTTTACATACTGTACCACGTCCTGTTGTCCGGAGCGATACATAATGGAGGCTAAATCCTCCTTGGGGTGGACAGGATACCAAGCAAACTTGGCTTCTAAATCCTCTACCAGTTTCTCGAGTTTCTCTGAGTGGAAACTAAGCGTACTGGGGTAGGTTTGTGTTTGCATGTTCAAAAAATGCGGGCATACGAGCTGCTTTTGTGTCAGAAAACTGAGGTGCTTTACCTTGATACATTAACTGATCGCTCGCATCTGCCCAAAATTTTTTCGACAAATATTTATCAGTATTGTTTTCTGCTAGGGGTTGTAGTACCCATTGTATAGTTGCCTTCCGAAGCTTATCCAAAGAAGAGCTAGGAACAAGACCCAACTCAGCACATACGAGACTATTTGTCGCAACGTGTATCTGTTCATCTCTGGATATATCAGCTGATACTGTTCTGAGAGCAGCATCACCAAGAAAGCGAAACATAGGTAGTAGAACAAAGAATATAGCTCGCTCTGCAACGAGTGCCTTTGTGATAGTGTGGTCAGGGTGGTCGATCCAAGCATCTCTTAACCTCTTTGCTTCAAGTTCAGCTTGGGGATCAGCCCCATGGGCGTCAACAATGAAGCCCAAAGCGAGATCATGTTTAATCTCGTCTTGTACGTTTGACTCAAGAAGTGCCCTCGCCGCTTGCGGGACAGTCCTCTCCAGTCCCTGAGAAATAAATTCTCCAACTGGTAGCTCCATATGACGTATTGCGAGTGCACGCTTGATGGTTTCTTCAGCACCTTCTTTTAATACTCCTTTAGTAGGTTGGACTGGTGTCCATGTTCTTTTTCTGTTTTGTAATTTTATGTAGGGGTTCATTGTTGGCAGTCACATTCAATAGTTGTATCTTGATCTATGATTCCCTGTAAGTAACTGTCAATGTCAGTGTCAGCTAATGCAGCATAGGCATCAGACTTGTCTTGTACATCACCCATTACTTGGAGAGAATAATATAAAGAGGTCTGTGGACTTCCGAGCCACTCCTCTATAAATGCTTCATTATATTGAACTACATCACTCCAGCTGTTGAAGCTGTAGCCATGAAGCAATCCTGTCCTATCGAGCATCGTCATGATTTCGTCTGCTACACGCTTGTATGCGTCCCATCCTACTTCACTTGCTATCTCAACGTCTCCATAGTTGACTCTGTCTACTCCGAACTCGCCGGAATCTCTGTCAACCATCTTAGCTATTGGTGGTGCTATCTCGGGTGTGCATGTAAAGCCGTCTAGGTCTCTACTGCGATAGCTGCAACTGGCAGTGGGTGCAATAGCGAACGCCCTTACCATATTATTCTTATGTGCTATTTGTGCCGCTTCAAAAATTGCCCTGTCCAACGCAACAGCCGCCATACCGGCTTCGTTGGTTGCACTATGTCCGAGGTTGACAAGACGGAGGGCTTCTCCGAAGTCTTTGTAGCTGATGTTGTAACGTCTGAGGAAGTTGGCAAGACCGAGCACTCCAAGCCCCACTTGTCTGTCGACTTCTGGGGTAAGGTATTCTCCAGATTCTCCAACACCTGTCCGGCCATGGAGATCACACAACTCGGACATGCCCTGTACGAAAGCCTCTTGTAGGTTGTCGAGTGTACAGGCACCGAGATTGACATGCTGTAACAAGCAAGTTCCACGTGAGGGCAAGTATACTTCAAGACAGACGTTGCCATAGATACGCTCCCCGGTAATGGAGTGATATTTGATTTTGTTGAGCCAGACGTCTCCTGATTTGATTCCATAAATTAAAGCATCCTTTGTATCTTGATCTGCAAAGTTCCACATCTCATCGTCGATGTCGATGCACCGCTTGACCCAAGGCAGTTCTGATCGGCTTGCAGTTATAAAGTCCACCGCATCTGGGTGGGATAGGTCGAGGTGCAATACAATAGCACCATTTTTGTAAGCTCCACCTCTTCTCAAGGTTTCATTTAGAGCTGAATATATTTTACCAAAGCTGACTGGACCTGTAGCTACAAGTCCTTTGCTGTTGGTGTGTCCGGCAGGTCTAAGCTTAGATAGGTGGATTGCACAGCCTGCACCAAATCTGAGTGCGTGGCTTGCGAATCTCCAACTAGCTTCGATGCCGTTATCACCTTCCATGCTATCTTCAACAACGAAGGTGGTGCATGACACAGGCAGTCTTGATTGCGGATCGTCGATCCAAGACTGTACTCTGCCAGTACGGGAGATAAGTTCAGACATTTTAAATAATAATACTGTTTTCCATAAAGTTTTTAAGTGCATTACCTAGTGCGAAGTTCTGTCGCTGTAATGCTAGGAAGAGTGTAATCACATCTTCCTTTCTGTCATAATGTTTGCGTAAATTATCTTCAATAACTCGCATCTTGAAGTCCTGTTCCATCGTTAATGGTATAGGAAGCTTCGGGCGTCCAGAGTTTGGGTTGTTTTTCTTTGGAATCATAGTCCTCATCTGTAAGTATTCTGGCAAGTCTAGCATTGAGCAAAGCATCTTCTTCGGTCAATCCTTTGTCTTCAAATGCTTTTATAACTGTCTGCCAACTGTAGCCCTCTTTGTTGAACAGAGTCTCTGCTCTCTTCACACCAATACCGGGCACACCACTGTATCCATCTGTCTGATCGCCTGCCAGTGTCTGAATCAGATGCCATCTTGCACCCTCTTCTGGTGTGATGTAGGTAGTGTCTTCTAAATTGTATAACTTACCGGGGATCTGTCTCATGTCTTTGTCAGGAGAAACAATGATATTCCCTGTAAGTTTGGTGGCATAAATGCCCATAGCATCATCGGCTTCCAGTTCCGGCATGATGCAAACGTCATACTCAATTTTAAGGTTCCGTATGACACGTTTGTAACCGCAGGGCTTCTTTCTATTTCGATGCCCTTTGTAATCTGGGGAAATTTTTTTCCTAAAATTTTTAGAGTCGCTAAAAAAGAGTATAGGCTTACTGAATGAGCCAAATACATCTTGTATCTGTTGTATTTCACGTTTTACAGCGTTGTATGCGTCTGAAAAGTTTGATGTAACAAATATAACGTCTTCCCCATAATCTATCTCTGTTTCACAGGCTGCACAGCATTTATATACTATGAAGTCTGCATCTATTAATAATCTCATGGTGGTTTAGTGTACGTCAGCCCAAGTCTGTCCAATCTTAGCTTCAGCTGCGATAGGGCATCTTAGGTTGTAATATTCGCCTGCCATTTTGGCTGCAAGCTCTAGCCATCTAGCTAACTCTTCACAATCACGCCTATAACATTCATAGTTTAGTTCGTCATGTATGAAGGATAGCTGGTGTCCATCAGGTGGTAGGCACTGGTTTATGGTGACCATCCATCTTTTGGCGATCGTCGCTGCTGATCCCTGTAGGAGGTAATTGAGAAACTTATGCCCTTTGTCAACGCTGATACGACGACCGTCGATGGCGTTTGCATAACCTCTCTGACTAGACTTCTGACAAGCCTGTAGCAGCTCCGCAAGACCCGGAATGGCATCCACATAAGCCTTACGTATATCCGCTCCCTTTCGTGCAGCGGCTTCTTCGGGTAATAACTTATCAAAGCTCCTCCCTAGTTTAATGTTTCCGGCGCCGTAAAGGAAGGCGTAGGTAACTGTTTTAACTTGTCTTCTAGTAATTCCGATCCTTTCAGCATTGGTTTGGTGTATATCTCCTGTTGTAAGGATTTTAGCATATCGTCCTTTATCGTATCGGGCGAGGTAGTGGGCGAGCATCCTGAGCTCAATACCACTAAGATCGGCAGAGACCAGAACTTTAGTAGGTGTAGCCGTAAATAATTTTCTAAATCGTTCATCACTTGGTACTTGTGCGAGGTTTGGTTTTCTGTGTGCACATCGAAATGTGTTGGTGGCGACAGAACAATGGTGATGTATCCTGTTACACGTCGTAACAAGCTTCTGCCATGCGTTCACGCCTTCCGAGATCATCCCCAATTTCTTGGTAATATCGAGACATCGAAGAAACAACTGGGCTGTCTCCGACCCAATATCCTTTAATACAGTCTCGTCTACGACTGGTTTTCCTGTCGCTGTCAGTTGTGTCGGTATCCAATTCTCGTGGGTCTTCAGTATCCATGCTATGTGGTCTCGTGAGGTGGGGTTAAGTTGTTTAAGTTTTGTAAATGGGCATCCTTGTACGTACCCTTGTGTCCGGTTATTTCGCTTAGGTGTAAACACTGCTCCAGCAACGAACCCGTATTTTCTGCGTAATATTTCTGTAGCTTCTTCCATCTCTCCTCTGAGAGTTGATTCGAGTTCATAGGCTGCTCGTTCGTCGAAATACCATCCATGTTCTTCTTGTTGTTGTAAGATTTGTGCGACCTGATGTTCTAGTTTGACCCAATCAGGTAAGGGTGGAAATGTTGACATAGTTTTCTTGTAACGATTGTATCTTGTTCACAATAGTCTTCCATCTCCTTGCTCCATTCTAACCAGTTAGCAGTCTCTCCAAAGTTCCCTTTGTATTCTCCTAATCTGTAGCCATAGGATTCCAGAGAGTGGCGACCATATAGCTTAGGTGGCATACCAGTCGGCTTTGCTTTACGATCTACGTCTAGCATGTTAGGATGGTACAACCTTGATAATAATAATGTATCTATGATACGTCCCTTTGGTTCAAAGAAAGGGTATATCTTCTTTATCACGGGTATGTCAAACCCTATGATGTTATGTCCAATAATAGTGTCAGCATCCATTAGATACGTAACGGCTCTGACTATGGGTTGATCTCCTCCTATATCATTGTATCTTGTAGTCTCACCTGTCTCATAGTCAAGTGTGACGATACAATGTATCTCAGTCTTTTGTGCGTCTAGAGGTGTTGTCTCCAGATCGAACAGGAGGGTAATAGGTTTTGTCTCTGAATTTGGCACGTCTTTTCTGTTGTTTGGTGGGTGGGTTAGGTTTCTGCAAGTCAGAAGTCTGTGCTTGCGTCGAAAACTGGTGTTGTCTTAGTTTCATCTGCTTCATAAAATTTGCATGACGCTAGGTCATAGGTCAATCGTGTAGCGACTCCAACCTCTCCTGAGTAACGGTTTTTAAGAACTCGCAAAGTTGAAGTGTTGTTGCTATCTTCGCTTTGTTGGTCTCTCTCCAGAGCGATGACGCTATCGCTGATTTGAGAGATCGAATGAGAGCCTCGTAGTTGTCCGAGGGATACACGTCCTCCCTCCTCGTGCGAATTACTGTCACTGTTGCTTCTCCTTAAATGTGATACTAAAAATAATGTGATACCTGTACGTTCGACAAGACTTCTGAGTCTAGTCATGGTGGAATCTATCATTCTTCTTTCATCGCCATCAAGTCCTGATAGTAATATACTGAGGTGGTCTAAGAATATAATACGACATTCCAGTCCACTGGCAAGGTATTCGATCCTGTTGTAAATAACATCCGGGTCAAAGCTACCAAAGCCATCAAAAAGAAAGACGTTCCAATTAGCAAGCGTAGCATCAAATGCCTCCGTAAGTTCTGTTTCGTCGTGTTCTCCGATGTGGAGTGCTTTACCTACAGCAGCTGACATCAAGCCAAGTGCTGTACGTCTTGTGTTGGACTCCAGTTCAAGTATACCTACAGTCTCTCCTAGTTTACACAGGTGACATGCTAGGTCTCTTACGAATGAAGTCTTACCACTACCTGTACCGGCAGTGATCGTTATTAGTTCGCCATACCTAATACCATGTAACATATCATTCATACCCTGATACGGGTACTTATGGTCACATGCTTTTGTTGGTTCAGTAACTACATTAAGTAGATTCTTACCATCTATGATACCGTCTGGTCTGTATGGCTTTGCGTCCCAGATGGCTTTCCTGATGCTGTCAACGTCTCCAGCTTGGAGAGCATCGCTTGCATCTTTGTAATTGTCAAGTCTAGCAACCTTAACCCTGCCGGAGGGGA